>Ga0209596_1000024_pt1 | contig 142023 bp, 152 predicted proteins | sample M_130807_MF_Meta_FD_187314 | JGI IMG/M metagenome (GOLD analysis project Ga0209596, IMG submission 187314) | Freshwater microbial communities from Lake Montjoie, Canada to study carbon cycling - M_130807_MF_MetaG (SPAdes) (version 2) | ecosystem: Environmental > Aquatic > Freshwater > Lake...
AATAGTCTTTGGGATCTATCATTACATTGTCCAAAAAAGTTCTGAACTGGGCGAGCAAGATCTAGGAGTATTCACGTCCTCTTGATATTCTTGGCCAGTCATAAGATTAGTGCGGGTAACCATCCGGGGTTTGTAGTGATTGGTAGCAATGATAGCAAGTTCGGAGATGTTCCAACCCGACTTGCGGCAGAGACGAGTGCGGGTGGCCATTGCGGCACCAAAAGTTTTGTATGCACGAGTTTTGGCAGGACCGTCGTTGACAATTAGACCTGAACCTTTGCTGACAACATAATAACTGTGACTCATTTCTGGCTCCTTTTAGTTTCTATACAAGTATTATAACCGATCGAGAAATATTGGTCAACCAAAATCAATTGGCCATCAGTGTGATTTGTACGTCATGTCCCTCGTGGGTGATGTTCACACCCACTGGGCGACCAGCACCAGTAAAACTACTGTGACGGCGATCATAAGCCAATTTCTGTATGGCCAGTCGCAGAGCGGCACCGTGGCTCGCTGTGGCTGTTTTTGTGTAGATGTCGTTGATAGTACCGTACATACCAAAACCGTTGACAATAAAACGAATTCGGGTGCTGTTACTAAATCCTGCTACGTGGCGCATTTGGTGCTCCTGTTTTGTTACTCTATGTCTATATTATAGCAAAAGGACCATTATTGGTCAACCAAAAGAAAACCCCACATCTCTGTAGGGTTTTGGTAGTACTTGAGTATTACTTTTTGGGTTACATTTTTACTTCAATAATTCGTTGGCATGAAGTATGCTCAACGCACGATCTACTGATCGATCCCACGAAAATGCATCACGTATGATAGAACTGTTGGCAAAGGCCCTTGATTGTAGTGTGACATAGTTGTCTCGCGAGGTTCTTAATGCTGAGCGGATGCTGTCAACCCTGGGTTGTGCCCATGAACCCCAGTTGCCATCATCAGTGGGGTAATAAGATTTATATTCCTCACAAGCAATAGGAGCCATGTCAAACTCCACAGGTACCACACTGGAAGGTATGTGCTGTAAAAATTCTGTGTGCGCACTGTGCATGACTGTGATGATGGGCAAGCCCACTGCCGCGGCTTCAATTAGTGGCAGTCCCCAACCTTCACCTTTGGTGGGCAACACAAAAATGTGGCTTTGTTGATACAGGTCAATTAGGTCAGATGTTGAACTGGTGCCCCATAACACTCGCACGTTTTGAACGCCAGTGCTTTCGATCCAACCAGACAGTTCATTGTACTTGGCCGCTTGGTTGGTAAAATAATTGCTTTTGACCACAAGTTCCACGTCAGAATCATTGCCAAACTCCTGGATCCAGGCATATATGGTTTCTATAATACTTTTCCTCAGTTCATACTTGCCGGCAATGAGATAACTCAAGATAGGTGATTCTACTCTGGGTGCGTATGGGTGATATCGAGCACTGTCTACTCCTTCGGGTACCACATGACACAGGTCAGCCGCAACACCACCGTCAACTAAAATCTTCCGTCCCCACTCACTGGGAACCCATACTTGGTCTGCGGTCAGCATGGTGTTCATCACAGTGGGTGGCACTCGAGTACTTTCAAACACAACCCATTGAATGTTTGTGCCTTGATAGTGATCTTGTATGGGCATGCTCACAAACGAGATATTGATGTCTTCGGGACGACTGCGTTCAACCCCGGCCCAGACTTCATCCTGATTGTCACAGTTGATTTCTTCCACTAGATTGCCTATGTGACTTATACGTCGAAGAGCATCGGCAAAATTGCTATAATGTACGCCTATTCCGTACTGGTTTCTTTGTCCAATTAATCTGATTCTCATAATATATAATGGTTTCTACGTAGTGGTAAATACTGGCGAAGGAGAAAAATAAATGTCACAAATGTTTATTCAATTTATAGAACGTCTTGCTGAGATGTTCCCCAAGCAAGGTTATCAATCGCGTTTGGAACAGTATTTAAGCACCAAATGCATAACCAGCGCATCAGACGTAGAATACTGGCAACGTCAGTACGACAAACAATCAGATAGGAATTTTGCATGAAACAATTTTTAAACTCAGTTTGGAATTTTCTTGAAGCCATGGGCGAAGCCCGTGCAGCCACAGTATTGGCCAGGGCAGGTAAAATAAACGAAGCCAAGGCCATATACGCAAAATGATTGCAGATATATTGATGCTGTATCGCTGGGCTCGTGAAGGTTGGGAAATTCATCCCTAGTGTGGGGTTAATAACCAGCCTTGGTCTGATACTCGGTGGTACCAGTGATAAAATGGCTCATTGATTGCCAATGTGCCGTTGGTTGCTAGATGCAAATACCTAGGTAATATATCAACACCATCAACGGTGACAGTGTCATCTGCGTTGAAAAACAACGGGTCGTGTAGGTTGGCATCAACGGCCTGGTCATTCACAACAACGTTTAGTTTTAAATCAGTAGCCAGCAGTTCTGAAAAGTTCTTCATATTGGGGTAGATAAGTTAGTACGCTGTTGCCACGGCCGGCTTCAATGCGTTTTAGATAGGTCACTAGTGCAGGCAATCTAAAACTTTCATCGGATTCACGTTTCAAATAGTTCACGTAACTTTGTAGATCTTGCACAATCTGTTGTTGAGCCACTGATGGATCTCGAGTGTTCACAATGGTTTTGCTGTTGGTATCATGTTCCGCAATCCAAGATTCCATACGATCGATTATGGGCAGACGATGACTCAAGGGCAGTACCGAAGGGCGCATGCATTCAGGTTGATCTAAAAAATTACAACTTTCGATTGCTATTGATCGATCCCAGGCATACTGGTACACACTCAACAAAGAGTCAATGGTCAATGCTGTGGGAGTGGTACGGAACTGCATGAGCCAATTGTGATCCCGTGCTATAGCAATCCATTGGTCCAGGTACTGATGTATCTTGGGCATGGTAGCAGGCCAACGCACATAATCGTTTACCGTGTCAAATGATTCAATACTCATGCCAAGATTTACGCCGGCAAATTGTGAAAGCAAATCAACCACGGGCTGATTCCACGTGATAAGATTGGTAGTGAATCCAATGGTGGCTGTGCGATTCAACCCTGATCGGATCATGGCTTGTAGTATGGTTTGAAACGCCGGAGTTATCAAGGTCTCGCCACCAATAAAGTGTAGATACTGAATATGCGGACTTGCTTCCAGCATGGCAATGAATTGATTGACCAGTGTTGGATTATCGGTCCAGTTTGGTGCCGGCAGTTGATCAATAAAACCTATGCGTTTCCATTCCGTGGCCAATCGTGAACTGGCATTGGGGTGACAAAAAATACAAGCACTGTTACAATGATTGCCAAGATCTATTTGCCAATCTTGGGGCAACTGTGAGAATTCCTGCGAGGCCAAGGTGTTGACCCAAGGACTTGATGCTAGGGTCTTTTCAAACTGTTCAACCCGCACACCAATCTTGAGTAGTTGTTTTTGTCTGCCGCTGACCTTGTTGTGTGTCTCCATGAGATAACATCTATTGCACCCCGCCACTGGTTCACCTTGCAACATGGTGGTGCGTACACCGGCCATGTGCTGTTGAAAAAAACTTTGAGGATCAACGTCCCGGATGTTGACTTCTGTTGTGTTTTTGTCTGCCCAACGGCAATAGGTCATACCGCCATTGTTGGTAATACGCATGTGGAACCATGGGCTTGGGCAAAAATGATTTTTTAGTGCCATTAACGTTTGTCGAGTATCTTGTCCACTAATCCATAGTCCAAGGCTTCTTGAGCTGACATAAAGAAATCACGTTCCATGTCTGCACTCAACTGCTCAAAGGTTTTGCCCGCTGAGTTGTGCTTGACATAGATCGTAGTAAGATATTCTTTCATCTTTTGGATTTCTCTTGCTTGGATTTGGATGTCTGTGGCTTGTCCTGAAGCACCACCTGATGGTTGGTGAATCATGTGTCGAGCATGGGGCAGAATCATGCGCTTGCCTGCGGCTCCTGCTGTACTTAGCAGACTTCCCATGGAACATGCTTGTCCCATCACAATGGTCTGTACGTCACATCGAATAAACTGCATGGTGTCGTAGATGGCCATGCCTGCTGTGACTGATCCGCCAGGCGAGTTAATATACAGGCTGATGTCTTTGTCTGGATTTTCACTTTCCAAAAACAACATCTGTGCTACCAGCAAACTGGCTGTGTGTTCTGATACTTCTGTGTCCAGCATGATCACACGGTCTTTTAGTAATCGGCTGTAGATGTCATAACTGCGTTCACCTTTTGAGGTTTGTTCAAGCACAATTGGCACTAGATTTGGCATGGGGTCTCCTTGTTCAAAGCATAAGTATAACATATTCTTACGGAAAAAACAATGCGTGATCTACTCAATTTACTTGATAATGTTCTTATGGAAAAAAGTCGTGGCCTATTGTATCGCGATGCGGGCGACTCGTTTTTCCAAGGATCCAAGGATAACCCCACTGCTGAAATTGTATTTGACAAGGTTGACTACTTTCCTGGCATGCCAGGTGCCTATGCCAACTATGATGAAATGTCGCTAACAGGTGCAGATTTGTTCAAACAATATCCCAGTATTACTTGGAGTAACAAACCCACACAAGCCAGCAAGGCCTTTGCTATTGTTACATTCAACGGTCCCGAGGCCGGGCAACAAACATATTTTGGTAGATTTTTCAATGAAATAAAACCTGACATGGCGGGCTTTTGGAAAAACTCCGAACTGCCCGGAGGTTGGCAATTGAACAAAGCAGTAAGTTTAAAAGGTGCGTATTACAAACTCAAACCTGCTGACTTGTTTCCAGCAAATTCTACGTTCGATACTCCATCAGATACCGTGGCTGCCATGGGCACTAGACCAGGAACAACACCCGATCAAATGGCCAGCATTGATAAAGTACGACCTGGCATGGATCAGTTGCTGGCTGGTCAATTGCCAAAGTTTGAAAACATGGGCGACATGGTCACTGCTGTGCGTGATGACCTAGGAGAAACCATTGGGCCTATTGCTTTGATCCAGGGCATGGATATGGGAGTGGGTGCTGAAGCCGCACGTAAAGATATACTTGGCAAAGATGGTACCTATGATGGAAGCGCGATCAATTTCCCAGCTGACAAAAACAACGGTCTAGTAGACAGTTACTTGTTTCATCCAAGTGGTATAGAGATTGGTATCTCTAGCAAGGGTGAAAAAGGTGCGTCGGCATCAGTTAAAAATATTTCGGATGGTGTGACTACTGCACGTAACAAGGGCATGACTGAGTTGCTTGACACGTATGCGTCGCAGGTGGAAATTATTGAAAAAATTGGATCCATGAGTGCTATAGACTTTCCCATAGTGTATGGCATAGAGCAAGGCATCATTGATCAGGACACTGGAGCAGAAATAAAGCAGTTGGTTAAAACCAATGCCACACCTACCAATCCGACTATCCTGGATCTTATGGGTGACATCAATGCCAAAACAGATAACCCACGTTACAATACAGGGTATCACACTTTGGCCGCCTTGGCTCGACGTGTGGCCAAGAACGTAAATTCAGATCCCAAGTTTGGTGAGGCTTGTTTAAAGTTTCTTAACTCCAGTCCTATTATTCAGTTGCACCTAAACGGGTCTGAAAAATCCGGCAATTATACTGTCACTGGATTTACCAGTAAATATCCGCCAGATTTCAAAGGAACTGTGGGACTAGATGCTACTAAAGTTTATGCGGCTACCGGTATTATTGGGCGTGTGAGTTTTAGTTACAACGGTGGTGGCAATAAGGATACTGATGTAACCACCACTGCGGTAGGCGACACTGATGCTGAGAATGCAAAACTTGATCAGGTAGGTTCTGAACCTAGACTGTCTGGTCCAGGTGCTCGAGCATCCAGACAAAGTCAAGAGCCCGACTTTGACGAAAAGACGCTGGGACGTAAGAAAAAAGGTTAACTCTTGACCACACTGATGTCATCGCAGATGCCCAGTGCTAGTGCTTCTTGGGCTGACAGCCAGATGTCTTGTGGTGGCAACAGGTTCGTGCGTATTTCTTCCCGACCCAGTCCTGTACACAATTCATAGTGTGCAATCATTCGAGCCTGTGTGAGTTCAAACTCACGCATGGTAGCAAACAACTCATGTGCCTTGCCTTCGTTGTACCATGAGAACTGATGGCTTAGAATACTTGTGTTGGGAGTGAGCACCCGGCGTCCGTGAGTGCCGGATATGAAGATTAGCAAGCCTGCTGATGCAATGGTTCCTAGTCCCACAGTTTTTACTGGAATTCGAGAACTCATCATGACATCAATCAAGGCAAAGGCCGCACCCATGTCTCCTCCGTTGGAGCAGACCATGAGCAGTAGTTCTTTTTTCTTTTTCTTGGTCACATAGTTTTCGTAAAGCAACCATTCCACAACTGGTTTGATACTTTCTTCATCTACATCTCCCATGAAAACATACATGCCGGAATCGGCAAGTGCTTGGGCGTGAGTTTGTTCTGTCGGGGTAGTTTCAATAGTTGGCATGATCATAAAAGAGGAAAAGCGGTGTTGTTGGCACCGCTTCTATTTATACGCCGTTTATCGTACGGTGGTTTGGCCGATTACTGCACCGGGTTTGGCCAGTGCTTCATCCCGTTTTTGTCGGTATTCAGCATTGTCCACATCAAGTAACTTGACTTCACCTGACGTTGTGGGCACAATTACAGGAGCAACTCGGCTCTGTGGAGTCAATCTACGCTCAAGTGCAGAATCAGCATCTTGCTCACGCTTGGAATCACGGGCTTCGTTGGCGTCCATATCACGCTCTGCGGCGCGACCACGGATCTCTGCTTCACGTTGCATACGAGTTTGATCTCTGCGTGTTTGCATTGCATTGTTGGCGCCTGTAGGCAAACGCAATAACACATAGACCTTGTAGTACTGACCATCATGTGTGGCCTGACTGTCAACTCGTTGGGCGCCACTCAATTCGCCATTGGCATTTTTGCGAGTGACTTGTTGATAGTTTTCGATTGTGACACTTCCACGATCGGCTTTGTAACTGTTGGTCTGTGTTGTAATACGGCTGTACATTTGTTCAACCAGTTTGCGCTCTGCGGCCATACGTGCTTTGTCGTAGGCCATCTGCTCATCTGTTGATGTTGCAGTGCCCACAGCAAATGTCATGTCTTCAGTGTCTGGGGGCAAGTTCACAAACCAAGCAGGTGCCTGCGGTACCACTCGAGCCTGTGCCTGGGGCAAGGCGTAAGGATGCGGCGGTGGCGCAATCTCAACCACTCGAGCAGCCGGAGCCGGCGTAGGTGCTATTGTTTCGGCCTTTTGTGTGCTGGCACAGGCCACAAGACTCACTGCCACGGCCACGGTTGATAAACGCTTGATTAACATACATACCTTTCAGGTTAGTTTTACGATAGTTAAATTATACAGGATTGATTATATTTTGTCAACCACTACCCACTGATCCGTTTCCAATCTGCAGATAATGCCTTGACGTGTGACCACATCGGTCTGGGCCCATTCGGTATCCAAAAACCAACGGCACCGAGTGCCATTGTGCCAGAACTCTCGAGGATAATCCGGGTGCGGCCTAAACTGGTGCAGGCGTCCTTGTGTGCCCACTGCTGTTCGTCTTAGGGTGTCCATATTGGGGCGATCAGTACAGACCATGGTGCTTTCTCCACGCACACCAACTGGAGCCACATGTGTTCTTACACTGGCATCTGCTCGGCTCATGGCCACAGCACAGGCTTCGGTGTCAGGTGCGTTGCCCGGCCAATCATACACGCCTGTGGCCAAGTACCACTGAGCACCAATTCTGGCTTTGTAACTCACTTGGCATCTGCGATATCCTTGGCTGGGACTGGGCACAATGTCCTTGCGAACGTCACTGCGTTCTTCAATTCTCACTGTGGCCGAAGTAGTGGTGCGATCAGTCATCACACATTCGGCCTGTGCCAGTATGGGAATCAGGGCCGCTAATAGCAATCGTTTCATTGGCAGTAACTCAATTGGTTAAGATGGAAGTCAATATACTTGTTGGGGTGGTTGTGTGCAATGTCATGATCTGGTGTCCATGAGAATGGACGAAACGTGCTTCGCATGCTGGAGGCAAATTGTTCATCACGGCTTTGTCTCATGCTTTGCAACATGGCCACCTGCTGTGATTTGATTCTGCAATCAACTTGAAAGTGATTGAGGTCTCGAGTGCTCATCGGCACACGACGGGGATCAATTTGATTGGCACAGCCACTAAACAGGACGACACACATAACGCAAATGCCAGATGCGATGACGGAACGATGCACGGCTGGTTTCATAATCTTCTTGCCTTTCTAGGGAGTGACGTGGGACGCGGGCTTGGGTTTCCAACCAATTGATCATGGCCACTTGATTGGCACAATCATTGGGCATGGCTGACACACTGGCGGGTGGATTGTAGTTCACGGTTGCGGCACAACCAGTGAGCAACACGATGGGTAGCAGTCGACCGATCATGCCCATAACTCCAGAGCGTTGTACAACTGATCAGTGGGCACACCGTGTTGGGTGTAACCTTCTAGTACCAGATCAAAATAACCTTGCCCAGGCAATCCATCTGCCTGACCTGGATTCATAAAATACACAATGGCATCTTTCGTCTCGCCGTTGTGTTCTACCACCATCTCAATGCGATTGTAGTAGTGTGGGAAGCCTTCTAAGGCATCCAGTTTCTGTAAACATTCTTCGGTGATTGACCACAGCACTCCGTCCACATAGCAGTCAGGAACCACTACCACATCAGCATGAATAGCAAAGCGAAACGCATTATCTAGCAGTCGTGCAGGGCCAAGGCTCTGGGCCTGCGGACACCGATACGCCATCTCATGCAAGTTGGTGTTCATGCCGTAGCCGAAGTAAAGTTTTGTGTCCATAGCCGTATTATAGCAAATGACGAATTATTGGTCAAGAGAAAGCCCCAAAATCTGGGGCCTTGCAAATTGTAATACTTGAGTATTACTTTTTAGCGGTTGCTGGCTTGAGCGCCTTGAAGAAATCTTCGCATGATTTGAAATAGTCAAATTTAGCGGCTTCTTGAACTGCTTTGACTGCTTCAGTTGTAAGTGTAGTGAAAGTATCTGTACCAACCTTGGCGGCTCGTTTGGTATAGTCTGCTTGTGCGTCAATGAATTTGATCATTGATTCTTTGGCAGTTTCGTTTGTAACGAATGTGTTAACGAAAGTTTTTTTACCGGTTTGAACGGTGTCGATGATTGCGTCTGCTGTAAACATATGGTTCTCCTATAAAGCGAGTTTACTATAGGACCCGGCCTGTCCAGCGTCCTATGTAGTATTATATATGATTTCGCAACCACAAATCAATGGTTTTCTCTAGTGAGCGATCACTAATAAATAACTGCACAGGAGAACCATATGTTACGATTTTTAAAAGGCTTTTTTGCCAAGCCAAAACACCCAGATACCTTGCCACCAACAGCACCATACAAAGTGGAAGCACCCAGCACCGATTGGCCATTTCCCAAAGCAACTGAAATTGTTCCGGAACCCGCTCCAGTAGCCACAACTGCTCCTGTCAAAAAGCCCCGAGCACCTGCCCGGCCCAAAGCGGCACCTGTTGCAAAACCAGCAGTGGCGTCCAAAAAACCACGAGCCAAAAAACCCCTGGCTGAATAATACACAAAGGAAACGATCATGGCAGAACAAAAATCACTCTCACGCTCAGAACGTGAAGCCGTCATCAAAGATAAAGCAGGATGGGTAATTGTTGTATTCGCGGCATTTTTGGCCATCAACACATATCTAGGCAGTGGCAACTCGGGTCGTATACTAAACGACACAATCGAAGCCAACAACACTTGGGCATTTTATCAAGCAAAATCAATCAAGGGTACCTTGGCCGAAATGTCATTAGATGATGCTATGGCTCGTAAGGATGTGAACAAGGTTGCCTCACTCAGCAAGAAGATTGCACGTTATGAATCAGATCCTGTAACAGGCGAAGGCAAGAAAGAACTTATGGCCAAGGCTCGTGCTCTAGAAGCAGATCGTGCTGTGGCCAAACAACGTAGCCCTTGGTATACATTTGCTGGATCACTATTCCAGATTGCCATTGTGTTATTAAGTGCTAGTATATTGGCAGTGAACAATCGCTTGTATACAGCCAGTTTGTACGTAGGCGGCATCGCAATGGTGCTGATGAGTCAGGCCATCTGGCTCTGGATTCCCACCTTGTTTTAAACCCAGTTTAATCTAGCACCAGGATCCTGTAAATACTCTAAGCCCTGAACAACAAGGGCATGGAGTACAATGAAAAAATATGGGGCCATCTATAGAACTGTAATCTTAGTATCATTGCTAATACTATGTGCTTCCGCGATGGTATCAAGTTCACCCATGTACGGAGGCAATCGACCCAGTGTTGCCCAAGAACTACCCTCTAGAGAACGAGAAGTCCGACTCAACCACGGCATTGCCGAATGTGTAAGAACTGCCTGGATTGGTGACATCAACAATAGAATCTTGATCTGTGTTGAGTATCGGTTGAAGAAAGAGATAAAGTAATGGATCCCATAACATTATTTGCTCTGGCCAATACAGCGGTTGCCGCTGTGAAAAAAGGCTGTCAACTGTACAAGGACATCAAAGGTGCCTCAGGCGATGTCAAGGCTGTTCTCAAGGATCTCGACGAGCAGTTTCACAACGCACACAAAGACAAACCCGCAAGTGTAGAAGCACGTAATCAGTTTGTAAAAGAAAAAAATCGTGTGATAGAATTGAACAAACGCGATGGTGAGACTGCAGGCATCTATACTGAACTAGGCGAGCACCTGGGTGCCTACTATGACAACTACTACAAGTGTATGGCCATATTTGAGGAGGAAGAAAAACATCACGAGCATGAGATCTATCAAGGTGATGCCAGTCTAGGCAAACGTGCTCTACAGCGTGTGCTGATGAAAAAACAACTGGAACAGATGGGCACAGAACTGCGTGAGATAATGGTGTACCAATCGCCTCCTGAACTGGGTGCCTTGCACTCGGACGTTGAAGACATGATGGAAAAGATGGGCAAGCAACAAAAAATTCTTATTGCCCGGCAAATGCGAGCAGATCATGCCAGTGCTGTCAGGCATCGCAGACGCATGGATGCTGTGTGGGCCAATGCTGTGTGGGGAGTGGCAGCCATTGTTATTGCTTGTGCCATTGGACTGATGATGGTATGGGTAGTACAAGACAGAATTCAAAAGTATCCTGAACTAGGCACAGGTATTGTACCCAAAACAGAACGTCAACGTCAACAGGAAGCAGAACCCAAACGATATTCAGGAAGATAATTTAGTGTCTGTGAGTCAGCCAATAGGCAAAGCCCAGAGCAATGGCCCCAGACAAAACAAGGATCAATAGAGTAACACCCAGCACCTTGCCAGCAGGATTATCTGTCACTAGATCGTTTAGGTCTTCAAAGATACTACTCATATCACGTATTTAGAACAGACTTATAAAAACAAAAGCACATACATATGAGTAAATAAAACATGACAGAACTAATCGCAACACTGGTAATGACACACATTACCATCGTCTGTGTCACATTGTATTTGCATCGTGGCCAGGCTCACAAGGGCATTGAGTTTCATCCCATCCTTGAACATTTCATGAGATTTTGGTTATGGCTCACAACAGGCATGGTAACCCGACAGTGGGTGGCCATACATCGCAAACATCACAGATACAGTGATGTGGAAGGTGATCCGCATACCCCTCACGTGTACGGTATATGGCAGGTATTATTCAAAGGAGCAATGTTATATCATGCGGCATCAAAAGATAAAGTCATGGTTGACGCATACGGTCGTGATACTCCTGCTGATTGGATGGAGCTTCACGTATACCAGCCTTACTCTAGACTTGGCATTGGCATTCTCTTTTTGCTAGACATCTTGGTGTTTGGTTGGTGGGGAATGTTAATCTGGGGCGTCCAGATGATATGGATTCCATTCTGGGCCGCAGGTGTTATCAATGGACTAGGCCATTGGATAGGATATAAAAATGGCAAAACTAAAGATCATAGTCGTAATATTAGTCCTTGGGGCATTGTTATTGGCGGCGAAGAGTTGCATAACAACCACCACTTGGACCCAGCGAGTGCCCGCCTCTCTAAAAAGTGGTGGGAGTTTGATATAGGCTGGATGTGGCTTGGCCTGTTTAGACTGCTAGGGCTTGCTAGACTGCGCAATCAAGAGTAATCTTGGCGAAGGTCAGGGTCAATCAACTGGCCCTGCATCAAGTATATGGGGCTCTTGCGATAGATCCATACATCGTGAAACGGATCAGTTATGATCTTTAGACACCAGACCAGTGCAACTCGTCGGCTTTGCAGTGCGGTCAGTTGAATCATTCTAAACACAACACCGGCCGCACCCAGCCATAACCATCCCATGCCCACGCGATTCACAAATGTCATTGGGTCGTTGTCGGGAATCAGCAGGTTCATTAGTTCAGCATCAAAGTACGCCAGCACAGGCACAGCCGCCCAACAGGTCAGTAGCACACGTTTGCGTTTCAAGTTAAATCCAATTTTGATTTTTTCTTTGTGGTCAAATGTGGCCTTGTTGTATTCATCGTAGCCGTGCGGCTCAAAGAAAAAATGTCCGGCTTGACGAGTGGTCATGGCAATCAACCATGCAATGTATGCACTCACAACAGGATCAATGAACAGATACACATAGGCAATCAAGAAACTTGTGGCTGAAATCAAGTGCAAGAATTGATTGATTCTGCTATGATGATAGTAACGATGGTCGTCCCAGCGTTGCTCGCGAAGTGTTTGTAGTATTTCTTTCATTGAATTTCCTTTGGTTTATTTACTTGGTCCACAAGTGGTTGGGAGTGAGATTGTCTCGGAATATGTGCCAGGCTCGATCCCATGACCAACGTTGACTGCCTGACCATACTTGTTGTCTATTTAAGAACAAACAATCAGTGACTGCTTGCTTCAAGTCTTCATTCATACAACCTGTAACGCCTTCATCAATCACATCCTCTGGACCTTGACAAGGGTAGGCTGCAACAGGTGTTCCGCAGGCCATGGCTTCTATCATCACAATGCCAAATGTTTCCCAGCGTGACGGAAACACAAACACATCTGCCATGGCATAGTATTGGGCCAGTTCTGCGCCTGTTTTGAATCCCACAAACTCCACATCAGGATACTGCTTCCGGTATTTTTCTAGCATGGGACCATCACCTACCATGATCTTGCGACTGTTGGGATATTGTAATTCAAAAAAGTCTTCCAGGTTCTTTTCTTTGCTCACACGGGCAACACACAACAGCACCTTGACATTGTCTTGTCGATCTCGATAGCCAGGATGAAATATCTCACGGTCCACACCACGTGTCCAGGAAATGACTTCTCCGTCAAAGCCATGCGCTTGTAACTCCGCTACCATTGAGTCAGTTGTGGTCAACACCTTGCCCGAGTGCTTGTGAAACCAACGCACAAATCGCCAGGTTATAAATTCAGGAATGCCAAATAACTTTTTAAGTCCCTCAGGAAACTTAGTATGATAAGCGGTATTGTGACAAATATCACCCAGTGAAAGATATGCTCTAGCCCACAAACCCAGAGGACCTTCTGTGGCGATGTGGATATAATCCGGACGTATCTCCTCAATCTTCGCGCCCAGGTTACGCGGATAGGCAATCTTGACTTCGTGGTACCTAGGACAATCAATGTAGCGGAACCGCCCGGGATCAATATAATCAACATGATAACCATCGCGAATTGCATGAGCCTCAATGTTCTTGTAAGTGGTGACCACACCATTAATTTGATCCGGTAAGTTGTCCGTTATTATCAGTATCTTCTTTGTCATGTTCTTGAGTCCATGTTACAATCTCCCAGTGCCCGTCGTGATGTTCTACCAAGGCGGTACATGATTCTACCCAGTCGCCATCATTCATGTATACAACGCCGTTGATCTCTTTTATTTCTGCGTGATGGATGTGACCACAGACCACACCGTCAAATCCTCTTTTTTTGCAGTAGGCTGCAAGATTCCGTTCAAAGTGAAATATGAAGTCAATGGCTTTTTTGACCCTATGCTTAAGAAACTGGCTAAGACTCCAGTAACCAAAACCCATACGATGGCGGATCCAATTAAATCTGCTATTAAGCCCCAGGATAAAATCATATGCTTTGTCTCCTAAAAAACTCAACCACGGTGCCAGGCGGGTAATACCATCAAATAGGTCGCCGTGCACCACAAGGTAATGTTTACCATCTGCACCCACATGTTCGCATTGATTACATATTTCCACAGTACCGAATGTGGCGGCATATGGTATCATGGGACGCAGGAATTCGTCATGATTTCCAGCCACGTATACAACCCTAGTGCCACGCTTGGCATGACCAAGAACCCTGCGAACCACATTGGTATGGCTTTGTTTCCATCTCAATCTATTTTGTTGCATCTTCCAGGCGTCAATGATGTCGCCTACTAGATATAAGGTATTGCAGGAGTTGTGCTTTAAGAAATTGTTTAGTTCTTCTGCCTTGCAGTCTCTTGTGCCAAGATGGACGTCACTAATAAAAATACTGCGGTATGTTTTTGGCATCTAGTATTTAGGCAGAATTGTGTTACTGTTTTGTTACAAACATTTGGTCCACAAAATCCAACAACAGTGTATGGTGTTGACCCCTATGATATCGACCCCGCATCCAGGAGTAACTGTCGTACCAGAATTGTTCACTTTCAGGATGACATCCTATTAGACCAATGTTGTTTTGTATAATGGCCATGGCATCACCATTCATGTATGTGGCCATGGTCTTAAACTTGGTCCGGTCGCCTACCAGGGCACAGCCATCGTAAAAGAACATGTTCCAAGGCTCGATGTTCCCCCAACGATCGCGCCATAGCACAGGCAAGTTCTTGGCATGTGGTCTATGTGTGTCTGTACCCGGACGTCGGATATACTGTACTGCATCCACACCATCTAATATATCAAGATATTCACTTCCGGCCCAGTAGGCGCCCATACAGATGCCCAGGTATCTGCCACCACGAGCAAGAAATTGTTGCACACGTTCGGCATTGTGTTTGAAAAGTGATTCAAATGAATCAGCATCACCAAAGCCGCCGGGCACAGCAATCATGTCCACGTCATCAAAGAACACATCTTCTAGTTTGTTTTTACCAAATATTTTGAATTTGTAATGATCACCCAAGGCTCGCATGAGCCCATTACCGCTTTGCACACTGCATTTGGGGTCGTGCAAGAACAGGGCTATGGTGGGTTTCATTCAGTATTTAGTGACCGTGATTTTTTGACAGTTTTATGACACAAAAAAATACCCCAAATTTTGGGGTATCTACTGGTTACGAGTTCCAGCGCCACTCTATCATTGTGGTCGGTTGCATTTATTTATAGAAGTATATGTTACAATAATATTACTGAGATAGCATCCTGATCAGGCCCACCGTATCGATACTGACTAACAGGATGTAGTTGGCCAACATACCAAACGATTGACGAGTCCAACTAGCCCAAGCATACATAGCACAACCACTAATCCATATAGGGTAAAGTACCACGAGAGGGGGATTAGGTACAGTGGCAGCCATCGTAATACTGCACCCAATAGACACAGCCCAAGCCAGTACTTCCACGAAAAACCTAAGTGGGTTAGTTTTGTAGTCACTTCGAATCCAATCAAAGATGTTGAGAAATATATTGTTCATACAGTTGTTCACTTGCCAAGTTTTTGCCCTTGGCTTCTACTTGTATATCAAACTGATCACGAAAGCCTAAGACCCATGCGTTCACAGCCCAATTCCAGCAGAAGTCACTGTGTGCCCGGAGTTTCTGCTTTTTATAACCTCTAGCAAGAAGTTCAGCAAGGTCTGGTCGAACTCCTGGATCATGGTCGACAAGAATATCTTCGCGGCTAGTACTAAAATGCATTGCAGGGCGAACGCCGCGCCAAGAGTCAATAACCCTACTTGTACGAACGTCCTGCGGTTCGATGTATTCGCCTGAGTTGATCCAGTGGTGGTGTACATCCAACACAAGAGCCACATGCTGAGCCACAGCCAAAGTAGTGTCCAATCCATTTGTCATCTCGTCATTCTCGATGGTTATCAAGTTCCTGGCCTCTGGAGTGAGGCGACCCAAGGTCTTCAGGAATTTAGCGGGACCACCTTTACCCGATAAATGCACATTAATCTTAAATCCATGATCATGCCAGGTGGCACCGTAGCCCATCCATCTAGCCATGTCTGCATGATACTCAAACTCTAACACACTGCGTTCTACAATCTCGTCGCTTTCACTAGCAAGTACACAAAACTGTCCAGGATGGAAACTCAGTCGCACACCCAGGCGTCTTGCAGTTTCGCCTATGGGAGCAAATATCTTCTCACAGTGACCTTGAATCTCTGTTCGTTGCCACCAGTCAATCCAATTGGCTTCAGTGTAGCCCTGTAGCATTTCACTGCCCAGACGTACCATTCTACGACCTTCAGGCAGGGTGGCCACACGCTCAATCATTTTCACAGCCGCCGACGTGTTGTGATTCATGATATCCCATTGGCGTTGTTCCGCTTCGTCTTTGTGTTCGCGAAGCCACCTCATGGTAGTTGATCTGCCGTTTAGTTCACGGTCCTTTGCATTGACTTTCATGCCCCCTGTTTCCGAGGGATCATTGAGCCATTTGCAACAAAAGCCAATTTGGGGTGTAGTCATGCTGTAATTATACAGCATTTGAAATTAATAGTCAACCGCGTTGTAAATCCAAAGTCACACAATGGAAACCACCACCCAAAGTGCGACTATGGCGTAGTTCTATTGGTATCACTTCAAATCGGTAACTCCGGAGCGTTTTAATCAATTCGGTTTGGTTTCGGTCGCATATGACTGTGTGTGAATCTACCACCAACATGTTCATAGCAATCCATTTTGATGCATATGGATACTCGTGGAACCCTTGTGCTACCACATCGTTTACCCAGATCTTGTGCCAACCATCAAATACTCTGGGTACGTTATCAAAACTTACCCGACTGGCATTGAGCATGACCAGGCCTTCACGCAAGGGTACAATGGTTGAATCAATATGCACACCGGCATAGAAGTTACACAATTCGATTTCAACGTCCGGAAATTGCTCACACAACCAATCATATGCTTGACGATTACCCGATGCTGATTCCAAGAATAACATCCGGTCGCCAAGTCTGCACACATTGGCAGCATCCAAAATAAATCCTTCGTTTCGTGGCATGAACAAATAACGATCAGCACTATCCACAATGTCATGATAACATTGCAGTTCCATATCTCTACAAGGATACATCATGGCAGGATCAATCACAGTCGACCCATACACAAGTAGCCGATCACGTGGGCAATAATTGTACATGCCATCGTGGACCTGGAAGTTGAGTGGATCCGGACGCACTACTTCTACGCCTAGGCTCATCAGGGTCGTTGCTAGACCATCCAGGTCCGCGTTGGCTTCGTCAATTATCCACTGGGGCACAGGCCCACGCGGAACAGGCGTTTCTTTCCAGGTGGTCTTTTCACCTTCCTTAGCGAACACAGGATCAGTTACAGGCCAGTTAGCGTCAGTGGCCGAACCTACGACAATTTTCTTTAGTGGACTCCACTCGTCGCGACTTGATATCATAAATGTCCTGTTATTTGCAAGGTATATCTTGGTTCGAGACCCATGTTGGCGGCCATGTGTGGCGCATCGTAACACCATTCGACCACATCACCTGCTTGCCAATCAACCTTGGCTGTGCTGTTGTATTCTGCATAATGCCCGGGTTTCCAGTCTTCCAAGAACACAATGGCTCTGCGTATGCGTTGTTCTTGGCCGTTGAGGTTGAACAGATCAACATAACGCAAATACAAATCACTGTGAGTGGGAAGTATAGTACCAGTACTCATTCTATAGTAACTGGTCCCAATATCTTTCCAGCCTAGTTCGGTGTAGATGTTAACAAACTGTTGATTCCATGTGGGTTGTGGACTGCGCATGTCGCACATGTCCCCAGTGAACCGGTTGGCATAACCTTGTGACATCCAATTTTCAATGCTGACAATGTCATTGAACGATTCATTAACATAGTTGAGTTGTTTAAACTCTTCATTCCAAAATTTAGGAATATGATATCTAAGAATTTCGTGTGTTGCCATATGGTATTACTGTTAAGCCTTCGATTGCAGGTAGTTTGCGCCACGGATCAACAATGATACTGTTTCGTGGAATTGCGCAGTATGGTAATGTATCCGTTTGACCTTCGATATAGTTATAAGTTATCTTACGATTGTGTGCCCATAATATAACCGCGGGTCCTGCCAGTTCTGAAATAACTTCAGCGGGATCGTCTGCCAATGGGTCTAGATATCTCACATCATGTCCTGCTTGTTTAACATAGTGTCCTACCAATGTAGAATACGATCCAATACAATACGGTACATCTGGTTTGTATGCTTTGCCATGAATCACAATACTCATGCCGTGTGGTTTGGCCTGCTCAATCAGGAACATGGCCAAGTTTTTGGCTTGAATTTCTCTAGCATGCATCACAGTGTCAAACAAGTCGTAACCAAGGTCATATTCTTTGGCCAACCAACGCAGGGCAATGTTGTCACGTGGATGACATGCGCCTGCATCACCCATGCCCGCGGTCATGTACTTAGGACCCATGATACGCATAGTGCTACGTGACAGCGCATCAGTGACCATATCAACATTGATATGGCCAATGCGCATGGCAAAATCTTGAATCATGTTGACCAAGCCAACCTTGGCTGAAATAAATGTATTATAGAAAATCTTGATTGCTTCGCACTCGTCCCAGGTGCCAATTTCGTAGCGTGGATCGTTTTGCATCACAGTATCGTACAGTGCTCGAAGTTCGCCGGCTAGTGCATTGGGATTACCATCTTCGGTGCCAATCATGATCATTTCTGGATTGACCATGTCCCATTTGACCGAGCCCATGGCAATCAGGTAAGGGTTATATAAAAACTGGTGTTTGCGAGCCAATCTAGGAACAAACTCCCTGCGAGTGGTTCCTGGTAACACTGTAGAGATCAGTACAACTTTTTTGGATTCTCGAGCATGGTTATTGATTTTGTTGATGGCATCAATCACAGCATCATATCCAAAGTCACGGGGTTCCAAGTGAGAACTTGGTACTGCACCGTCGTAGCCTTCAGCATGTGGAGTAGGTACAGCAATAAAGATCCACTCACTTTCATTCACAAGTTCATCAATATCACAAACTTTTACTGAGTCGCTTGCACGTGGGTAAATATCGTAGCCTCTGACTTCATGCTTCTCTGCCATGACTTCAGCACAATCAAGACCCAGTTTACCGATCCCAATAAATCCAATTTTTTCCATATGAGCGTACCTTTAGATAGATTATACAACTTTTTACATGATATTGCAAATCGTGATGACTTAATAATTTATGGCTTTTACCCGCATGGCTCAAGAAAACTTGATGATCTAAAGAGCATCTATCAGACATCGTCAATTTCTTGGATCAAAGGGATGACTACTCCATCTCTGATATTTCATGACCAAGAACCGTTAAATTATAACTTGTATACTGAAAAAGATTTCCAAGATTATTTGGACACCTACGGAGATTATTATCCATCAGACAATCCAAAAAATCTTGTGGCCAGTTTACATTTGCGAGCATGTATTAAATTACCGTTGATGGCGTATGACCAAGTATTATTATGCCATTCTGAGAAAAATAGTTCGGAACTTGAACTCTACAAGCAAAATGGATTCATTGGTGTGTACTACTGGAGTCATGCCCTTATCTCCCGAGACTGGTATAGATTTGCCAATATAGATCCTATGTTAATGCCAAATTTTGACAACATCACTCATGATTTTTTGATTTATAATCGTGCATGGTCGGGCACACGCGAGTATCGATTGACCCTGGCAGAGATTGTGGTCAATCACAATTTATTATTGTTTTGTAAAACAAAATTTTCTGAGTTTGATAATCACGTTCAATACACTCAACACAAATTCAACAACTCAACTCTTGCCATTTGTCGTGATGATCTGCATGAATTGTATCCAACCAATTCTCACGATGCTTTTGCTAGTGCAGATTACAATGCAAACGATTATGCATGTACAGCAATAGAAGTTGTACTAGAAACCCTGTTTGACGACTCCCGGCATCATCTGACAGAAAAGTCGTTGCGACCGATTGCATGCGGTCGTCCATTTATCCTGGCCGCCACTGCTGGTAGTTTACAATATTTAAAGCAGTATGGTTTCAAAACATTTGACGGCTTAATAGACGAAACGTACGATACCATTGCAGATCCGCGAAAGCGATTGGAGGCAATTGCACAAGAAATGAAAAGAATCAGTTGTCTAGATTATCGTACAAAAAAACTGTTGTGGACTAGATTGTATGCAATTGCCAAACAAAATAAAGAATTATTTTTTTCAAATGAGTGGCAAAATAGTATCATAAAGGAGTTTCATGATAATTTTATATCAGGTGTTACTCAATTGACCGCCACAGGAAAATATCAACAAGAACTAGAGCGCATAGCATTAAATGATCCAGCACTAGCGGCTTGCAGATCACGTGACAGTCACTTGGGGTTTGGGCCAACTTTAGAATGCCGGAAAAAACTTAAAAATTGGATAGAAGAAAAAAATTCTCTCACTTGATTAATGTTGCGTCCCAGTTGTCGGGCACACCGTTTTGTTTGTGTTGCTCGATTCGAGTCAATAAATCTGTGTAAAATGTGTCAAGTTCGCCTCCCCATCGTCCCATCAATCCTTGGATAGCCGGTTTGCAATAATCCCAGTGTTTTTGTTTGTAATAGTTCATCGCATCAGCATGGATTTGTTTATCATGCTCTAGTGTAACAAATTCATCTAGTGCTAATTTTTCGACCAAACAGTATGCAGTCATTGTTTCATCACTATCTGCGGGTCGAAAAGTATCAAGTTCTAGTATAATATAATGATTGGGTATAGAATCAACCAAGTCGCCAAATATAATGTTCATTGCATTTCCTTTTAAATATGTATCATGAGTTTAGCATTTGATTTAATTTCTGATTTACATATAGAAACCTGGCCCGGCGAGTTTGATTGGACGTACCAGGCCACGAGTCCTGTGTGCATTGTAGCCGGTGACGTTACCCGAGATCCGGACATTCTGGTGCGCATCCTTAAACACCTGGGCAAGTGTTATCAGGCTGTATTTTACGTTGATGGCAACGATGAACATTATACACAACTGGAGGATTTGGGGCATAGTTACAGTGATCTCACTCGACGCTTGCGACGTATTCCCAATGTGGTTTACCTCCAGGATAATGTGGTCATAGTAGACGGCGTGGCCATTTTGGGCACCAACGGTTGGTGGGGGTTTGACTTTGATCTTGGTATCGACCCTGAACAGGCTGCACAATGGACTCAAGAAAGATATCACATAACTGAAAATGCTACCAAAGGCATAGCCAGAATGAGCAATACTGATGCCACATACATGATATCTAGTGTGGCTAAATTACAAAATCATAAAGATGTTCGAAAGATTGTGATGGTTACTCATACTGTACCTGATCCTGCACTGATAGCCCATGACATAGATCTAGACGGTACCATGAGATTCAACACCATGGGCAACAGACTCATGATGCAGGCCATGGCAGCCGATACTGAAAACAAACTGCATACCTGGTGCTTTGGCCACTATCACGGTAGTGTGGATCAGGTCCGATCAGGTATACGTTTTGTAAACAACTGTCGCGGTAGAGGCAATACAACTTACGCCAAGCCAGTGTATTACCCTCAACGTATTGTGGTAGAGTTTTAAACTACGCCTTCGGGCTCGACTCTGATCTGCAACGGATAACTCTGAGCGCGAGCCAACATGGTAACTTCAATACCTTTTTGTTCGGCAATTTCATAAGGTAACACTGCCACACAAGCCGATCCGGCTTCGTGAATATCAGCAGTGATAGTTTGAGCAGTTTCCACAGTATGATCAAAATACTGCATCAACGATTCAACCACAAATTCGTATGTGGTTTGATTGTCATTGAGATATACAACACGGTACATTGGTGGTTCTTTTAAGTCTTCAGCAGGTTTAATTCGTGTTCTTGTATCGCTTTGTGCCATTTCAGTTCCTTGTTGTTCAGTAGCGGGACCGTCCCGCTACTGTATTTACACTATTATATTACACTGTGTAGGTGATAGCAATAGTCTTTGGCTTGGCGTCTTCTGGCACTTCACGTCGCAGGTGAACACTTAGAATACCAAGTTCAAGGTGAGCATTGCTGATTTCCACATGATCCGCAAGTTGGAATTCTCTACGGAAATCTCTATTGCTAATTCCTTTGTGCAAATAGTTTGGCACGATGTTTTCGCTTTCAGGGTGATACTCTTTGCCTTCAATAATCAAGAACTTTTTGTCCTTGGTGACTGAAAGATTATCAAGCCCAAATCCAGCCACAGCAAGACTGATCATGTACTCATCTTCATTGATTTGTACAATGTTGTAGGGTGGATAGTTTGAAGTGGATTGTTGAGTACTCACACGCATGAGATCATCAAACATGTTATCGAAACCGATACCAAATTTGTGAAGTGCGGGAATATCGAAACTACGAAGGGTGAGAGTTTTTGTCATTTGTTTTCTCCTTTATATAAGCAAGATGACTTGTAATGTAGCCCCACTATGGGCACTACATTGTTATTTATTATACAGAAGAAAATTGGCTTAGTAAAGTTTCTTTGGCAATTCTTGGCTGGCCAGTTTCTTCTTCCAACGATTCTTTGCGGCACTGGCCTTGAGTTTGCGAGCAGTAGTAGGTTTGGTATAAAATTCACGGTCGCGAAGTTCATTCAGCAATCCTGTTTCCATGATCTTCTTTTTGAACTTGCGTAGAGCCTTGTCTACATTACCGTCTTGTACCAGTACCGATCTACCTCTGAGCTTTTGCATTCACTTCCTTTAATTCTGTAGGGGTATTTACCTGATCTGCGTCAATAAACACATGGTCGATACCCTCCCTACGATAACGGGCCAAATAGAACATATGGGGCAATAGCACACGCTCCAGTTCACTGTGCAATCCCCTGGCACCAGTTTTGTTTAGAATAGTGCGATCTGCAATCATTTCCAAGGCATCGGGTGAAAATTCTAGTTCTACTTTGTCCTGCCCAAACAACCAGGAATACTGTTCTATGTAACTGTGTTTGACATCTAGCAAGATACGGATCAAATCTTCTTTGCTGAGTTCATTGAGCGCAACCCAACTTGGAAAACGTCCCACAAACTCTGGAATCATACCAAACTTGATCAAGTCTTCTGGATTGGTTTGGTCCAAGTGTGTTATTGTATCGTTTTTAATTTTAGCACCAAATCCAATGCTGGTTCCTTGCACCCGGTTCTTGACCACATTATCAAGTCCCACAAATGCACCACCAGCAATAAACAAGATGTTGGTGGTGTCAATTTCAATCATGTCACCTGAAGGATGCTTGCGATTGCCTGTGGGAGTGACTCTACACTTGGTGCCTTCTACCAATTTAAGCAAGGCTTGTTGTACACCTTCTCCCGACACATCTCGGGTGATACTGGCACTCTCTGAACGGCGACTGATCTTGTCAATTTCGTCAATAAACACAATACCACGTTGAGTTTTTCCTACATCGCCGCCAGCCGCCGCAAACAGTCTGCTAATCAAACTTTCCACATCGTCGCCTACATAACCTGCTTCGGTCAAACTCGTGGCATCTGCAATCACAAATGGCACATCCAAATAACGTGCCACAGTTCGAGCCAGCAATGTTTTGCCCGAACCTGTAGGGCCAAGCATGAGTATGTTACACTTTTCAACTTCTATATCAGGATTGGGATTGGTAATACGTTTGTAATGATTAACAACTGCTACACTTAGTACTTGCTTGGCACGATCTTGGCCGATCACATACTGGTCCAGATGCTGTTTGATCAGTACAGGATCAAGTTCAATTGTCTCACTTGGTTTGATAATGTTTTCATCGTGAAGCAAAGTTTCACAAAGTTCCACACATTCGTTGCAGATTGCAACTTGTTCACCCACTATGAGTTTGGCCACTACATCTTTGTGTTTGCCGCAAAAACTACAGGTGTCGATTGTATCGTTAGGTTTCATTAGGATTGTTTTGTTTGTAAGTAGTCTGCCACTTGTTCACGTTCGCTGTCACTCAACAAGTCTGGGTCGTATTCGCCAGTACTTATTTTGTTTATTAGATGCTCAATATAAGCCGAGTCGTAGGTATAACTATCGCTGAGATTTTTGTCGACAGCAATCCAGTTAACGCCGTTGTATTTGTACAGCACACTGGGTATGATATCTACCCGTACAAAAGTATCACCTTTGTTGGGGATTTCTGGAAAACCAATACCAAAGCCACTACGACTTTCTCTGCCACCGGCATTGTCGGCTATCAAACCCATCCAAGGCAATTCAGCAATCTCGCCACGCATGTACTTGTAACGTTGATTTTTTATGGTGTCGTCAGGATGGTCGGACTTCCACTTTTTAATGGCAGTTTTGATTTCATCATCCTCATCGTCGTCAATCTCTTCATCTGGAGGTTCAACTGCCTGTATTTTATCAAAACGTGATACCAATCTCTCATTGTCATAGACATGCAAGTCAGGATCATGATCGGGTTCGTGGTGTTCGTCTATAAACTTGTATTCGATTTCAATCGGTGCAAATTTGACAGGTTCCTCACCGTTGACATTGTCTATTACATCACATTCTTTGTTGGGACAGAACAAGCCAATACCCGGAGCGTCTACTAAAGGTGTGCTACACTTGTAGCAAGGTATAGGATCGTCGGGCGGCTCTGTTTTGAACACTTCCACAGATTTTTTAAGTTGATCAACCTGAGACTCTGATAACGGACCATCATCGGGCTCGTACCGGGGCTCGTCATGTATGAAGCCGCCTGTGCCTTCTCTAGCCCATTGGAATTGTTTGTTGGCGGCCAGAATCAATGTAAGTGCCAGTGGGTCAAACACCAACACAATCATGATGATCACAAGACGTACAGCACGTTCTAGTACATTGGCATCAGGGTTATCTCCATAGATCAAGGCCGCAATGTATTTGATTGGACCTACCTCTGACTCGACCTTACGGAACTCGGCCGCTAGTGGTGCCCGCTCTTCATTAAGGCTAGTAATTTTTTTCTGTTCGGTTTCAATGTCAACAAGTATCCTAGCCCGTTCTTTTTGCTGGCCTCTTCGTATTGCAACTGCTTTGTCGGCACCTTTTTCATCTTGGCTTCGGCCCATAACTTGGTCCACTGCCTCATCCATCTGTTTAAGTGCTCGGCGGTTGGCATCAATATTGTCACGAGATATTTTGATCTTTTCATCATAGATTGCCACCTTTGCAATTGAGTCGCCTGACACTAGGCTTTGATCTGAGTGTGCCTTGGAGAGGTATCCAAAGATACCCATTGATGTTAGTAACATCAAGAACATCACTGCTGGTACTAGATATGCCTTGAACAAAAATCCAGCACGTTTCCAATTATTATGTAACCAAACGGTGGCCACAATCTTGCCCAGTTCCAATGAACCGCCCATGATGATCACAGGAATAGTTGCCGCGGAGAAGATGGCAGTAAGACCTGCTACTGAGTAATATGCGGCCACACAACTGAGTAAAATTGCTGTGGCCAGGATGCTGAAACCAAATATCATAGAGTATTATTTACCGGTGGGTTCGACTTGTCTAACAGCATGTTTAATTGCTATCCAGGTGCCAAACTTAGGATCTGGCACTTCAAACCAAACACGTTCTGTGGAGCCACCTATTCGCCAGAGGCCGGCATGTTCTAGTCTACGTTTGACGTGTGCTTGACTACGCCAATTCTTACCGAACTGTGCTCGTGCTTCTCGCATGATAGTGTACCATGTGTCCACACTTGACAATTCGAAATATAATTTGTGCATGGGCAAAGCCGTTGTTCTAAGAGAGTCAAGGGACGGAAGCATAGGATCAGAGGCTTCTATTTTAACAGACATTTAAACTTCCTTTCACTGATAATCCAACTGGGCATACACCGGGTATCAGCCGGTTTTAATCTATTGCTAGATCTTGGTCAGTGTCTCAACCTTGTGGGCATTATATCTACCTGCCACGGTTATGTCGGGCCCGGGCGAATCGATCACCCCGCTCATACCATTAGATCGCCACCAATCTCCTTGCTCATGCACACGTACATTATACAAGAAAAGTGGTGGCGGTGTCAACTTATTGTTGTTCTAAAATCAGTAATGTTTATTTTCTATCGCCAAACAATTGCAACAAATTCAAGAACAAGTTGATAAAGTCCATGTACAAGGTCAACGCACCACGCACTTCTGCGGCATCAGTAGTTTCTACACTGAGTTCTTCACGGATCTGTTGTGTGTCATAGGCAGTAAGTCCCAAGAAGATAATGATAGCCAGTGCAGAGATCACCATCTGCATCACGGTGCTGCCAATAAAGATGTTCACAATACTGGCAATACAGATGGCGATCAAACCTACAATCATAAACTTGCCCATGCTGTCAAGACTGCGTTTGGTAAAGTAGCCATATCCACTCATTACACCAAACAAGATGGCCGCACCCATAAAGGCACTCACAATTGACCCCATGGCAAACACAGCAAAGATCATTGAAAAACTCAGACCCATTAGAGCGGCAAAGCCATGTAGGCATAACTGTGCTACTGGTTTGCTTGGGTTATTACCCAGCACCATGCTCACACCAAATATGGCCGCTAGCGGTGCAAAAATCACAATCCACTTCATCACGCCAGTGAAAAAGAACTGTAGCAACTCTGGTGTGGTGCCTACCCAGTAACTGATCAGCATACTCACAATCACTGCCAGACTCATGTGTCCGTAAACACGGCCCATGGCTGAGTTGATTTGTTCGGCTGAACGGTATTGTTCATCATTAAATACAAGTGTATCATTCATAGTTTTCTCCTTTAAGGTCTGTTGGTTGGCCACCTGGCCCGTACATTGTTTGCAGGCACTACAATTCGTTCTAGTGCCACTGCTGGATCCCACTCTTCGCAGTACTTAGCACGATTCTTGCGTCCAACTGCTGAGTCTGGATCATAGTCAATCCAAGTAAACTCTGTGCCATCGCATTCGGGGCAATGGTCGTTGTAGTCATCGTCGGTGCGACGATCTTCACTCTTGCCTACCCAATCGCATTTCTTATTATCGCAACTAATATCTACAGGCTCTGGTGGTTGATTGACCCATGAACCGGTGTCCCAGTTGTATCCTGACCAAGTGACAATCTCTCCTGTAATAGGATTGAACTTGCCGTATTCCCATTCCCCAAACTGTGTGCCATCCCAGTATGCTGTGCCATATGTTGTACCAGAGTGTCGCCATGTACAACTGTAATAGCCTGGGAGAGTGGGCTGGACTTTCTTAAATTTAAATGTCTCAGATTTTTCCCAAGTGCTGGGACTTGATCCATGTGGAGGATGTCCCCAGTCCTTTTCTTCAGGCGCATAAGTTTCCCAGGTGTTGCTATCTATTACAAGATACATTCCAAAGTCACTACTTTTACCGTCTGTACTACCACCAAAGTTATCAATGTCTTCATCATCATAGGTCACGCTGTTGACCAGTTCCTCACCGTCAATGTCATCGTAGCCCAAAGTTAGTTTGGTAATATCAAAAGGTTGCGTAAGGTTGATTTCGCCTTCGAAGAATGTGCCTTTTTCATTGCTAGTACCGATGAACACCACTGTGCCAGCAGGCTTACTGCCAACCCAGGCTTCGTCATTGCATGACCATTCGGGGCTATCGTCACTGCCTCCATCCATATCTTCTAATCTCCGTTCAAATACCACAGCACCAGTTTCATCTTCAATCTGTAGTGTGCCAGCATTACGGCTAACACCATTGGTGTGTGTCATATCGTCACATTCGTACCATGAACCTGGGGGAAATGGTAGTCGATCTACATCTAAGCCCATATCATCTTGAACAGTTTCTTCATCGCTCCAGGCAATTTCAGATAGGTCAACCTGGTGCTCCATGCAGTAGTCCCATACATCTCGTTCTACTGTGCCCATGACCTTTTCACCACCGTAGCCCCACATACTGACTTTGTAGGTTCTTGGAGTAAATTTCAAAACTTCAATGAGTTTTTGTTGTTCTTCAATGGTGGCCATATCAATCCTCTATTAAAAAATATCCCGAAGCAGGATAGTGTTGTTGTAACCATTCCAGGAGGCCTGGTTCCCATGGTAACTGTATTTCAAGATTTCTGGATGAGATACACATCATGCGTTTTCCTTCTTGGTCAGTTCGCATACCAACAGGAATTGTTCGTATGCATGTTTTACACTTGCGTGTTTCATTAATTGATCTGCTTCTGTTTGTAATGCTTTCAATCCTGCTTCAGCAATGTCATGAGCACTGGCCCGAGATAGTGATCTAGCATCTTCGCCAAACACTTCAATCAAGTGATTCCAGGCCGCTATTTGCTCAGGTGTAAGAGGAGTACGACTTGGTTGTACTTCGCTGGCCTTGCGCAGAGCATCACACATGGCAAACTCAGCCACACGACTGGCCGCAAGCAGGGCCGCATGGTTGGGATTGATGTTGTAGCGTTTGCTTTGCCCGCCTGGGTAACACATCACAAGATGTGATCCTTTGGGAAAGGCATCAAACATGTCGTAGTCGTTTTCTGCCACAGGCACATATCTGCGACCACGTTTTTCGTAGTAGATTTTTTTCATCTGTAACTCTTGTCCAGTTTGGTATTGGTCAAACCTGCAATGGTCTGGAACTGATCCCAGGCATCTTTCACTGCGGGACGGCTCATCATCTCAGAATCTGGTAGCACAGTTTCCAACCATATTTCAGGACGGCGAGTAGGCTTTACGCCAAACTTGCGTGGCTGGTGTAACTTACCTGATTCCCAAAGTTCAATACTGACACTACGAAAACGATCTTCATCGTGATAGCCAGCCCATTCAGGATTGCTTTGACTGAAGAAGCCACGGCTGTATGCATTGTCTGTGCCACCACCGTAGCCAACCCAGATGCCCCGCCACTGCTCATCATCATGCGGATCAAAATCCGTGCGAGTGATTAGTATAAGAACATCCGCAATGTCTACTGTACCATCCACAATATCACGGACACATCGACTGTAACTCAGTCCAATTTTCATTTTTGCTCTGCTTTCTTTTCAATAGGCGGTGGAAAGTGCGGCTCGATCACATAGTGTGTGGCACTCCACCAACCAAATGCTGAGATAAAACCGTATAAAAATATTTCAACTATCATCTGTCATCCCCAGTGTCATAGGTGCATGATCCAATATGTCTTGACCATCTCGTTGATAAAAATATGCATCTGTATCGTCTATTGTGATACACAAGTCGCTGTGATGTATGTCGTAGTCCACAAAGTTGTGTTCAGCATCATACACACGGAATACAATGGTTCCGTCAACTAGGTTTAACAAGTGTCCACGAACACCATTGGCTGTTTTTGATGTCATTTTTAATCTCAACTTATTTTTGATATACTATTATATGCTATTGCAATCAAGTTGTCAACCTTCAAAAAGTCCATTGTGTGACAGCATATCCGATGTTGTGCTGATTGGTGGTGCTACCGCCGGTAAAAACCAAATTCCATTTGCCATCTATTTTAATCGGCAGTGCAACACCGTAATTTCCAACGGGTGTTATGTCAGTGTGTAGTGTTCTAAAATTATCTAATATTGTAGACACTTTAGATATGGCCTGTTGTGCGAATTGTCCAGTTCCATCGTTGATCCAGAATTGATTGCTGTTGTTGTTTTGCCAGGCGTTTACACTTCCTAGCCAAATATCAGGCTTGCCATCATTGTTAAAATCCATCACCTTGGGAGTATAACTGCTGAGAGTATTAGAATTATAAGTGCTGAATCCAGACGATTCCGTAAACACATAATTGCCCTGATTGATATACACCTGTACATAACTCTGTGGCGGTGATGTTCCAGCAAGGATCGCTGCCGAATTACTGGCACTCACTATCACAATATCAGGTCGCCCATCATTGTTGAAATCGGCCACCACGCAACTCACATCATGGCTGAGTTCTTGCGTGGTACTATCTTTGTCAAAATATGATACAGGTAACGTAGCAACTTTTGTTAAGTTGTTGAATTCTGCATAGGTAGTATTGACTTCATAGATATATGTGTCTTGAATGGAGTCATACGAGTCTGTGAATACCAATTGACTGCGACCGGTATTGTTAAAGTCACCAGCACAAACTCCCGAAGCACCAGAATTTGAATATTTTCGATAAGTGAATATTCCACTGCCGCTGTTTATCCATGCTTGCCCTTGATTGCTGATCACGTCAAGATCACCGTCACTGTCTAGGTCCACTGCAACACTGGCATGTGCCGATATAGGATCTGTTAAATCGTATCGCTGATGACTTTGGCCTTTACGACTTATAAAAACTGCGCTGGGATTGTTTGGTGTGCCTGGTTGATCAGTAAACCCTGGAAAAAATATGTCATCTATTCCATCATTGTTAAAGTCGGCTACCACAGGATACATAACAGAAAAAGAAAACTCCGAACCTAAAATAGCAACTGTTGCATCCAGGGACGAGCCATCAGAATTGAGTTTGTAAATCTTTACTGGCGGCCCAGACAAATCGTTTACATACCATCCGCTGACAACTGCATACTTGCTACCATCGCCAGCAAACTCACCAGACACCAGGGTTGGAATAAATGCAGACGAAGTTGAGCCAGTGGTACCGATTTTTGTTATCAGAATACTTGACGCCAATGCTGGTGTACTAGATCCAGAAGATCCTCCGCCACCGCCACCACCACCACCACAACCTGTTAGAGCCACTGCCAATGCAGAGATTACAAGTGCAAGTTTCATACAACTCCTTTAGTTTCTATCAACCTTTACACAGATATATCCAGTTCGTTTGTCTTGTTTATGACTTAATCTCTTTTGTTCTTGACGGCAAGTGTTCCATGAATTGTAATAATCCAAAGGTTGATATTCTAAAGTTAGAGGTCCGCCCAATGGGCTCTGTACTATCATGACTGCCACTAGCACTATTTCATACAAGGGTATCATCAAACTTTTTCTCCTGCGTCAAAGTCTCGGAATCTCAAGAATCTCGGGAATCGGAGACTGTAGGTTCCGTCTTGATTTTGGGTGACTGCGTCCGCTTGGACTTCAACCAGGTGACCAAGTAACTGATCCCTACTGGTCCAATACTCATCACGAACAGTATCGCTAAAGCCAGTACCAACATTAACACAAATTCTACGGTCATTGTCTTCTCCTTCACATATTATAGCACCCAACCGGCCAGCATTGCGACCAGTTCCTTCTTCAAAACCCACTATATTGAGATCAACTGAGATAGTGGGTTTCCATTTCATCCAAAAGTCACTGCGTTTGCACTCATAAGGTGCATCCAGGCTCTTGATCATGATGCCTTCAAAGCCTTGGGCCACAGCGTCTTGAGCAAAACGGTTCATGATGTCATGACCTTCTGCTGTGTCCAAATCCACATCCAGGCCGTTCATGATTCTCAAGCAAGGTGTTTCCAACAAGCGATCTCGAGCACTCTCAATCCACTCAATGCGTTTGTACTGTTGTATGTTACAATGACCTTCTTGCAATGAATCTAATGGAAGGATATCAAAAATGTGATACACCATGCCTTCGGTTCGGGCATCACTCTTGCGATGTGCTTGCTTCATGAGTTTCTGGAAACTCTCGCCCACAATCTCGCCGTCCAATACAAAACGTCCGCCTGTGCCACGACCCCATTGAAAGTGCTTGCGGGCATCTTCAATGGCATCTGCAATCTGTGGAAAGTTTGCAAACTCTTTGCCATTGCGACTGAACAAGGAGACATTACTGCCGTCGACCACTGCCAGTACCCGCACACCATCCAGTTTGACTTCCAGGCGTTTGATGCCTTTGAGTTTTTTGGGTTGGTCTGTGGAGTCTTGTGCCAGTTGACAAGTAAACACAGGAATCTTGTATTCTGTTTTACCTAGTACTTTGTTTAGTGTTTTCTCTGAGATGCCACAACGCAGATCTTTGATCATCACACGGCGAGCCAAGTTGTTCCACTCGTCTGAGTCAAACTGTTGACTCATCGATTCAATGGCTTCTCTAGCACGATTACCTGTGGTAGACCTTGTGCGTAGGGCTTCCAGTAACCCCCAAAATTTTGTCCAAGGGTTGGGCCTATCAGTCAGTCCCTCGGTTTCGGGTACCTGACGGATGTTAAAAGTGTAGAAAGGATTGTAGGCCTGGTAACAATTAAAGAGAAAACATTGTGCATCGGCACTGCCCAGTTTGGCGGCCATCAGGGCTTTTTCAATGGTTTTTTCTTTGTGTATGCGACTGTCTGAACTTTCTAGATCACGGATCCATCCAGCCGCCACTATGCTGTCAAACCTTTCGTTTGAGAAGTCTGTTTCATTCATATATTTAAGTGGTTACCACGATGAGTTATAAAACACTTTAAGTCCCATGAACAATTCTGCTCGGGCTTTCTTGATGAATTCAAGATCTTGTTCTTTGTAAAAGTCATCTGACTCGTTGCCAAAAAAGAATCCCTGCGTACTCGGCAGTTGGCTATGTGTTACTGCACGTTCCAGTTCATCCAGATCCTCCCAGGTGAGTTCCAGTTCAACACCGTTGAATGAGCCGTACTCTACATTTTTAGATTTGGCAAGTCGTTCCATCCAACCATGTAGATTAGGATGTTTACGCCAGTAGGCAATTTCACGTTGACCAGTTTCGTAATCTGCCTGTTCTTTGGCGGCAGTGTATGCATACATGTCGAGACCCATTACTCTACTCCTTGTTGATGTCTATATTCACGTTTGAGCCAAAATTTATATTGGAGAAAATATTCCTGTGCGGTTAACTGTGGTTCAAGCCCGTAACTGATCAGTTCGTCCACGTGCTCGTACCACTTTTCTCTGCACCAAGAACGAAAGTTCATGCTGTCACCATCTGTCCTTCAACTATCTCCAACATATTGGCCGGGATCTTCCACAAGCCACCGTCTCTGTCATTACGAACTGTGACATACTTGATAGCAATCTTCTTAACTGTGCCTGTGGCACCTGCGGGGTTCTTGCTACTGACCCAACGCACTCGAACGCCCACGTCCAGACTACGTTTGACCTGCTTGCGAAGACTGATCTGATTAAAACGAATGGCATCAGCCATGCTACGAAGTTCCACATCGGTCCACGTGCCAAACATGATAGCAGAGTTAACTTGCTGAATTGATGAGAGTTTTTCCATCTTGGGCTCCTGTTAAGTTTCTATACAAGTATTATAACAAATTGGGAATATTCGGTCAATCAACGTAATAGTGTACGGCCTGTGAGAGTGCAGACAACTTGTCCATGATGTCCCTATACACTTGACCACATTCGGCCAGTTGATCACCACTACAGGTTGCTTCGTCTATCATGGTTTCAACTTCACTAAGTTTAGCAAGAATTGCATCACGCATCTCTGACTCCTTTTTAGTTTCTATACAAGTATTATAGCAAAAACTCGATTATTGGTCAACCAAAAAAAAGCCCCGCAAACTTGCAGGGCTTTTACAGTACTAAAGTACTACTTTTTAGAAACCACGTGTGTATGCTACTGCAACAACCTTTTGGTTGCTGTCGCCTTGCACACGGTCATACTTGACAGCAACGGTATCATTCTTGCTTAATGCATAAGCCAATGAATAACGGGCTGTGTGAGTTTGATCATTGTTTGCACTATCAAATGCACTTCTCCAACGGAAACCAACTTTGGCAGTTAAACCTGCAACACCTGGAACGGCGGCAGCGATACCTGGCTCAATTGAGTAGTATGAAAAGTCAGCAGTATTACTATACTTTTGACCATATGCGGCACGAGCATACAATCCAACTGGACCGTTAACTGTAGCGCCTGCTTCCAAGCGTGTGCTCAGAGCATTGGTACCTTCAGTCTGTGCATTCGAAAATGCTAAGTCGCCAGCGAACCCGCTGAATTCTTTCTTAACGCCCAAAACGTATTGTTGTTGTGCGGCGGCACCTGCGTTGTTAATGCGTTGGCCTTCAACAGTAAAACTGTCGGCTGCAAATGCAGTACCTGTGATGGCCAAAGCCAAAATTGCGAAGATTTTCTTCATTTAGTTTTTTCCTTTTAAAAGTAGAATGACATAGTCAATCTGTATTATATATGCGTAGTTGTATTAAGTCAATACAAAATCAACCTCAAAATAGCCAATTTGATCATGTAACTGGGTCGATTGCTGGAATTGGTGTCACTATCGGAGCACTAGGTATTTGATTGGTATTGTACAGACCAGCCGCATTCAATCTTGCATTATTGCGACCTTCACGCATGGCACCCACAATGGCCTGCCCACCTAGAATCGTGGTATCTGCAAGATTTTCTAAAAACTCAGCCGCATCTCCTGCGGCGGTGAGTAATCCGTAATTGGGCAAGTTTTGTACAAAGGCAATCACACTGTTCTTGTTACCAGGTTGCAAAAGGAAATAGTCAATACCGGCCTGACTTGTGTACTTGGCACTCAGGTTCATTAGATTGGCCATATACGTCCATGCTGTGTTCAGAGTGATCACATAAGGACTTGCACTAAGTGCGGCAATAGCCGAGTTGGCGTTGCTAATTTGTGTAATGACTCCAGCATCATTAACAGCCGACAAGATATTTACGTATGCTGTGTTAAGTGTGGCAAGGCTGCCTGCGGTCTGTAATGCATTGATTGCTGTGGTGGCTGTGTTCAATTGTGCGGCAAAGTTGTTGCTATCAAGTGCTAGTCCTAGTACATCACTAGTGGTAATAGTCCCACAAGGCCCGGTTCCAGTGGCAAATGCACTGGCAATATAATCAGTCACACTCGAATCTACCGGGGCAGTTTGTTCTTGTATCAATGGTAAATCGGCCATGGTACTAAGACCACCCAATTTGGTAGGGCTCCAAAAATTTTCATCGTCAATATCAGTACCTGGCGGAACAATAAAAGTTGCAAGAGTACAGCCTGGAGACTTTGCACGATAATATTGAGGAGTAGAGGACGGGTTAGCAGGAGTAGGGGACGGAGTTATACTTACAACATCGTTAGGCAAGTATTCTTGTGTAATGTCCCAAGGATTGTCAGTGTTACCTAATACTGTTTCGGCCAACCGTGGTAACGTTGTATTGGGTATGTTATTGATTTGTTGCAGTGCCACTTGAATGGCTTTGTTGGCCGTGGCCTGAGCAGGTGGAATAATCTTGCCCAGTTCATCACAACCTGACGCTGTGGGCAAGTAACTGTTGACTATGGGAGTGATGTTTGAATTTACTGCACCAGTTGAGTTGAAAATAGGCACAGCACCATCAGGGCTGGGTGTTTGCAATGATGCATAACTCAGTGGGAACATGATCACAGGATTCAACAAGTCATCAAGGCTGTCAATATTAGGGGTAGTCACTCCCAGTATGTCTAAAGTTTGATTGAGGGCATCACCTGATATCATAGTTGTGGCATTGTACGCCAACAACTGTAGTTTATCAAATTCATTTTGTGTAAGGCCTGTGGGATTGTTTAGACCCACACGATTATCGTTCACCAGGTCAGCAATGTTGCCAGCAGACAGGCCCATACTGATCATGGCATTTTGTAGATCAGGAATTGTGCGTCCTCGAATGCCGGCCAATGCAGATATTTGTTGTACAAGGCCAGCCGGAGTGCCATACAAATCCAACTTGCTTGTGTTCCAAAGATTGCCTTGGTTGGCTAGATCAACTCCAAAACTAGGTAAGTCAGTAGTCATACTGGCTATGTTACCTGTTACTAGATCATCCATATTAGTAAACAAGGGACCAAGATACTCATTGGCGTTTACTGAACTGTTTATATATTGATTAATTGTGTTAATATATCCTTGCATGGCCACAAAGCCTTGACCGAACTCGCCAGCATCACCATTACCGAGATAGGCCGCACATGTTTGTTCTATCAAGTTTGAAAATCCCGAAGGATCAATTGTAGATCCGTCGGCGGCGCCAAGATAGTTGATTAGATATTCGCTATTCAAATAAGGATAACTGCCTACGGGAGTTTCTGGTATGCTGTTGCCCAGTGCTGGACATACTGTGGCACCAATGCTCAACAAACTGGTCAATGTAGATTGTGTGGCAAAACTCTGTGCTTTGTAAAAACTCACCGCCGCAAGAAAGTTACTGATTACTGTGGTAGCATTGAAAGACTGAATAGCAGTGGCCAATGCGGCCGGAAACGGTTTTAGTCCTTGATTTTGCAACAAGGACACAGCGGCGGTTAATTGTAACGGACTGAGAATACTGGGCATTATCCTGCCCTTACGTCAGCACTACCACCAGCACGAGCATGTCCACAAGTGTCTGAACAACCAGCAGTAACAACGGGAACACCACCGGCTCGAACAGTGCCACTTCCTCCTGTGGTGCTGGCAGACGCATGTGGTGGGTGTGGTCGTCCCCAAGGTGCATGGGCACTCACAGGATTTCCGTTCACAGTAACAGGACTACCATTCACACGTACAGAGGCAACACCGCCGGAGACCACACCCCCTGCGCCATTTGCATCACCATCTCGTTGTACTGCTGGCATGTTATCCCAATATAAGTTTTTTGTCCGGAACTTTAATGCCTGTGGTTGCTTCGATGTATTTCATTTTAACAGCGTCTTCAGCATAGGCATAAAGTGATATGCTGTTGATATTTAGTTGTATTTCCCGCTTGATATCTGCGGTAAACAAACTGGGCACAAGTCCCATACCTTGTGGACCCGGAGCCACGCTCACAGGGTCGCTGATTGTAATCCACTCTGTGCCAGGTTTTTCTACACGGGCAATCAACTCTTCTCCAGAGTTGAGTTTGAAGGTGTACACTTGATTTTGTTCGAATTGCATTTTAAACTTTCTTTATAACGAGTTGATAATTAATCAATTTAACTTCTATATGCTTTTGAAACATGTTTACAAAAGCATCAATAGACATCTTGGGACGATCTAACATATCTGTGGCTACCATCCAAAGATAGTCATCAAAAATCATGTATCCATTCTTTTTTAGCAGTCCAAATGCCATCACAGCATCTGCTAACACTTCGTCTGCGCTGTGACTGCCGTCAACATAGATAAAATCAAATTGCGCATTTTCTGTTATCAACTCAGCCAAGGCATAAAAACTCAAAGTTGGCATGAGTCGAATTGTTTGCTCAGGTGCTTTGGCTAGGTCAGTATTGTGACGGAATACTTGCTCAATTAAGTTTGGTGCAGGCGCTTGGTCATTTCGAAAGGCACTGAGCGGTTCGTTTGCGAACGGATCTATACAAGTGATTGCGCCATCTTCTGTTAGTAAGTTTTCTAACATCCAACAAGTGCTCCGACCTTCGTGACACCCAATCTCTAGTATTGATGCTGGCGGTGAATCCATTTGTTCTTTGGTATATTCAAAATTAATCAGGCCATTTGTAAACCAATCAGCAGTAAAAAATTTATTGGTTTCAAGAGTTGGTATTTTTTCTTTCAACCAGGCCATGGTCATTGATTTGGCATCAACTGAGCCGTTTTCTAAGTTCATTAAACCCTCCTACGAGTTCTTCATCTAAAAATACTTGTGGTAATGTTCGCGCAGTTGGCACAGCGGCCAACAAGTCTTCCTTGTCCCACCCATCCTCGATATTGCGTTCTTCAAATTCAATACCTCTAGATTCCAACAATGCCTTTGCTTGAGTGCAATAAGGGCACTGATTTTTGCTCCATACAATGGCTTTCATTTTATTCTCCTTGTAGTTGTGATGTGTCGTATGTTTTGAAAAAGATATCTTTTTTAACCGGGCCGTAATCACCCGGGCCATGACGCACAATGTAGTCGTTGCCACGAGTGTATTCTAAGTTGCCCCAAGTGGCTTTAATTATACCGTCATGGTCTGCCAGTTTGGCCAGTTTGGTAACGCCGCCTTTTGGTGTGCCAGTGCCATCTCCGTTATCATCATACTTGCTGTGAAAGTTATCTGGATCCATAGGCCAGAATTCTCCTTTAGGACCCGGACCCATAATGTAGTGACCCATCTTATGCGGAACAGGACCTTCTAAAGTTTTAGTAATACCGTCCTGCTTTGCAATAGTATATGGAACAGGAATAGGCTTTTTAAAAGTTTTAAATCCGCCGTCACGAAACCATGCATCTGTAACGCCTTGGTCTTCCATTAAATTAATTAAATTTCTCATAGTTCTGGTAACTCCTCATAATCTATACTGTCGCTCATAATCCCAATCACATAGTTGGTTGATTCATTTTCTTGCAAGGCCGTCTGCTTCTTGCTGGTGTCCACGTGCTTGGTAAACCAAGGAATAGGCGTTGAACGTGGATGCTCTTCAGTGTACTTGATGCCAATTTCTTTGAGTGCATTGAATGCGGTGAAGTCCACAAAGTCTTTGAGAATGTTTGCATTAAGACCAATCACTGGACCTTTGTTGAACAAATAGTCGGCCCAGGCTTTTTCTTCACGAATCACATCCAGATACATTTGGTATACTTCGCCTTCACATTCGGCCTTGACCTCAGCAAATCTTGGATCTTCTTTGATCACCTGATTGATCAACCAACCAGTCCACTCTTTGTGTAGCATTTCATCTTGCAGGATCAACTGAATGATATTGCCATTGCCAATGAAGATACGATTCTCTACCATGGCTAAACTTGTGGCAAATGACACCATGAAGCGGAATGCTTCTAAGGCATAACTTGCATTCAGTGCCATCCAGATGGCCTTGATGTGTTCACGTTCAGGAAACTCTTCCAGCAACTCTTTGCGACAGTTGATCATGTGTAGTCGATCATAGTAATTGCCCACACTGGATGCCATGTCAACGATTTCTTGTGTGTCGTGAATTGTGTTGAACACATCCTTGGGCACATTGTAGATGTTGCGAATGATGTGACTGTAACTACGTGAATGGATATTGGTTTCAAAGAATGTCCAGTTGTAGACCAAGGCTTCCAGTTCAGGAATTGAAACTACAGGTGTAAAAATTTGACTAGGGCCACGGCCTTGCAAACTGTCTAAGGCTGTTTGACGCAAGAGGTTGCTGGTGAAGATATGTTTGACTGTATCTGATGCATCTTTGAAGTCTTGTGCGTCCTTGGTCAAGGAGATTTCTTCTGGAACCCAGAAGAAGCCACGTGCTTCTTGCTCGTACTTGACCAGTTTGTTGTATTTGACTTCTTCAAATCGTTGAATGGTTACCGGACCTGCTGGATCCAAGAACATCTTGCGACTGAGATAATCTGTTTTTGTTTTTAAATTGTATTGTTGTTTGCTCATTTGTGTTTTCCTGATGCAAGTACTATCTTGCAAATATGTTCTAATCTCTCTATGTGCTCATAGGCACGCCATGGTGTGACATCGATAGCCACAACTCCATGTCCTTTGATACCCACTATGTCGTAGGCAATATTGCCTGCTGGGTCTAGTCCCAGATTACGATGACAAGCATCAGCAAGTTCTTGACTGATAGGTGCTACGTCTCCCACATTCGGTGCCACTCGTGTATAACGATTGAGTTCTGGAAATGCATTGCTGACAGTGCTAAGGTCAATGCCGGCATGCATGGCCGCAATGCAATAGGTTGGATGCACATGAACTACTACCCTAACGTCATTACTGTGCTGACCCATTTCCTTCTGTAATCCAAAATGCAGAGGTATCTCTCCACTGGGTTTTAAGTTAGAACTGATGTCGGTATAGACTTCTTCTTGCCAATGTAGACTACTTACAATCTTAATCTTTTTGAACTGGTCCGGTTGCATGGTCTGCTTACGCACACCACTCGGAGTAATGTAAAAATGGTCACGGTCGTGATGACGTATAGAAATATTGCCATCTCTACTGGTTATCCAGTTGCGTTTGTACGCATCTACTAATATATCACAACAGGTTTCTAACATGTTAATCGTTCCAATGTCTCAATACACCTGCTATAATAAACAGATTGGTTAGTATATAGCACAACACAATTGCTGTGCGTATATAAGCAATAAGATCTGACTCAGAGTTTGTATCGCCTGCTTTGTTACCTAATGCTTTTGCCCAGAGCCGCCATATTTTATTTTTTGGTAAAAACATAAATACCTTCCCATTTTTCTCTACCTTGTTTTTTATTGTTACCAACGCCAGGTCTGGTGTTCAACATCATTTTTATGATGCCTTGATGTTGGAACCCCATCTGCTCCGCAGTATCAATCCATCTATCAACTACAAAATATTCTTTGTTGCCATAACTTTTGTAGTCGGCAATGTTGGTGGCAAACACACCATCTGAATTTAATCCTTTGTGTATATTTCTCATGGTAGGTACTGCATACAATTCAAACCAATCATCCAACGTGGTACACCTTACCATGCATTGTGTAGGCTCATCACAATACTTTTCCAAATTAAAATACGGAGGACTTGAAAATGCAAGGTCAACATCTATGGGTTCAAAATTTTCACTTGTGTCACAGTTCAATGTTGCTTTACGACCGTATGCTTCAGTGATCAGACTAGCAAGGTATTGCAAGTTAGCGAATGTTTCTGTGTTGGGATCTATGCCTGTGTAACAGTAACCCATTTTGCTACTGGTAATACCTAGCATGCGACCACCATAGCCTGCAGAATAATCATACACATTACCCCACATCACTGGACACAGATGTTCCACAATAGATCTGGCGTTTTGTGATTTGAAGTTTTGTACATTTTCACCAGTGACCAATTCAAGCGCCCGGCGCATGGCTGTGGGGTAAACTAACTTGTCACCTTCTCTAAATTCAAAACAAATACGTATGGCTCTTTTTAATTTGGCATCATCTAAAAATCTATCTCTTAAACTATTACTGCCTCGACCCTTGGGTTCTGCAGTCATCATGTTTGGAAACAAAAATCTATTAATGGTTTGTCCTTGATTATTACCTAGCCCCAACGTACTATTGTCTACTGAATTAACTTTTTTATCTCGAAAAAGTCTTAATTCTTTTATTAAGCCCGGTTCTGTAAAGTAATCTATGGGCACAAGATTTACAGACCTATATAGATCTTTAATTTTTTCAATTGTGCCTGCAGGATCTTTTTGATAAACATCTTTAGTGTATAAATCAAATTGATCATACAGATGTTCATACCCTGTGAAACGATCGCCGCGAATATTAGCAGGCTGGATGTTCCACTGTTGATATAAACGATCTATCATGTTTTTGTAAGCGGGCGTTCACGTTAAAGTTTACAGGCTTCGCAGTCTTCCTCAAGATCAAAATCAATGATTTCAAGAGGAGCCGCTTCAGCAGTTTGTTTACTACCTGCTTTGTTGATCAGGCTGTAGTAGAATGTTTTCAATCCCCAGTAGTGTGCCTGCATTAAGTTCTTGGCAATTAATGTGGTTGGTACCTTACGGTCAGCAAAGTGTGCTGGGTTATAGAATGTGTTGGTACTGATGCTTTGATCAACATAGGCCGCTAACACGGCCGCTGTTTTCAAATAACCATCACAGTCTTTCTGCGCCCACATCATTTGATACTTGTTCTTGAGTTTGTGATACTCAGGCACAACTTGTGTAAGGGAACCTGCTTTGCTTTCCTTAACGGAAATAAGACTCATGGGCATTTCAATACCATTGGTTGAGTTGATCACAACACTGGATGATTCAACCGGTGCAATGGCCATCAGTGTGGCATTGCGTACACCATATGATCTCATTTCAGCACGTAGGCCTTCCCAGTTCAGTTCAGGTGTAAAGTCGGCGAGTTCGTTGACCCCGGCGCTACGTCTCTCCCAAGGAAAGACACCTTTACCGTACCAGGTGCGGTCCGAATCTTTGCAACGGCCGCGTTCCTTTGCCAGTTCAACCGTAGCCTCTGTAAGGTAGTAGGCCTGATGTTCCATCCAAGATTTAACCTCTCCAAGAGCATCTTTGTTACCATATTGGAGTCCGCGCTTGGCATGCCAGTAAGCAAGGTTAGTAATGCCGATACCAAGCGGCTGAATTTCGTCATTCGAAAGTTGCGATTGGATCGAGAGGAAATCTTGGTAGTCAAGAATGTTACACAGCGAGCGTTGCAAAATGCGACAAGCGCGACGCATATCCTCAGGATTACGGAACGCTCCCCAGTTAATGGACCCAAGAGTGCATAAAGCAATGCGCCCATCAGCGTCGTCCAGTCGTTTGAATGGTTTAGTTGGGAGGAGAATTTCACAGCAAAGGTTACTCTGGTAAATGGTATGATATTCAGTGTCAAAGGGTCCTTGATTCTGAACATTGTCAATGAACACTAGATAGATACGACCTGTGTCCGTACGCTCTTTGAGTATGCCTGACTTGAACACTTCTTCTGCACTCATGACCTTGGTACGTAGGTCCTTGCGCTTTTCGTATTCAACATACAGTTTCTCAAAGCGTTCAGTGTTGGCATAGAACGCTTCGTACAGTTCGGGTACCTGGTTGGGATCAAAGAAAGTTATGTTTTCTTTGTTCTTGAATCGTCTCCAGAAAAATGCGGAAAGTACAACCCCATAGTCCATGTGCCGGACTCGGGTTTCTTCTGTGCCTTGATTGTTTTTAAGCACAATAAGATCATCAAACTGAAGATGCCAAATAGGATAGAATACAGTAGCACTTGCATTACGGATACCTCCTTGTGAGCATGAGCGTAAGTCACCAAACCATTTCTTCAAGAAAGGTATCATACCTGTATGCATAATCTCACCACCTCTGATGGGACTGCCTAATGGACGTAAGCGTCCAATCTCTAGACCAATGCCAGCACGTTTGCTGGCATACTTGGCCATCATCTCACCACTAGCAAAAATACTATCCAGGTCATCATCACTGCGAATGAGTACGCACGAACTGAATTGCTTAGTAGGGGTACCGAGACCAGCAAGGACGGGAGTAGCAAGGGTAAATAATCCATCACTTGCGGCATTGTAGTATTCCTTTATATAACGCATACGGGCTGTGTTGGGTTCTTCCTTGTGGAACACTGTGGCAGCCGCAATCATGTAACGCACTTGTGGCGTTTCATAAATCTCTTTTGTTGAGCGATTACGCACAAGATATTTTTCAATCAGTTGTTCCACTGCGGCATATGAATATTGTTCGTCTTTAACATGGTCGATCATGTCTTCCATCTTGTTCCAGTCGTCTTCACTGTACCATTCCAACAGTTCACTAGTGTAAAGTCCTGTTTCTACATTTTTCTTTACGATTTCATACAGGTGAGGAGGATCGTATGATCCATACACATCCTTACGCAACATAGATAGTCGTTGCTTACCTGCCACATACTGATAGTTAGTGTGACCAACGTCAGGGTTTGATTCTACGTCAATCAAGTCCACAATAGCACGTAGTGTGATACCGTCAATTTCGTTTGTTGTGATACCATCATAAAAATGTAACTGGGCTTTGATCTCTATCATGCTCTGACTTACATCTGCTATACCTGCACAAACCTTGGCTATTTGTGCTTGCCATTTTTCCAACGCCAGTGGCTCGCGACGTCCACTACGTTTTTGTACTATAATTTGCTTCATCTTTACCTAATTTGTTGTTGTATTTGCTCTTGCGTAATGCTGTGGTGGGTTTTGAAATGCCCTAGAGTGATATTTAACATCTGCTCCGGATCCCAATTCAGTATATATTTCTTTTTGTTCACTAGGACTAAATTGTCGCTATCTACCTCGGCCAACACAGCATCCTGCAGATCTGGTCGATCTAGCATAGTTATAGTATACAGTATTCCCAGCCCGCGAGCAAGAGGACAATAGAGATCGTCGCTCAATAATTGCCAAGGATCGGGCCAAAGCAGTCGATCGTCCCAGTGCAAATGGTATGCTCGCCAGGGAGTTTGAAACCACCATGAGTTGATGGCAGCAAGTGCTGTTTCTGCATCAGCAGTGGAGGCTTGAGTACGGAGTTGTGCCCAACTCTCAAGCCTTTCGGCAAAAGTTTTAGGCCACATTAGGCTAGTTTTGTGACTGAATAGTTAATAGTGCCAGAGTTGGTAGTGATATACCTCCAACTTATCACACCAGTAGATACGTTCTCGATCACACTAAAAGTGACACCTGTTGCAGAATTTTCTATACCAGAGTCACTTGATGCCAGAGCGCCGGTTGAATCAGATGTGCTACGTACAATAGTATATGTGCCAGTTCTAACTGCATTATTGCCGTCGGTTATGATAGTGTAATCAATCTTGACTGCGGCAATATAGTTTGCGTCAAAAGTAAACAAGGTCTGAACACTGCCAGACACAGTTAAGTTATCTTGTATGCCTGCTACTCGCTGATATGTCCCCAGAGTCAACTGATTGGCAAAGTTATAAGGAGTACCACCACCATCCGAATTGTCTTGATAAAATGTGATGTTGCTCACATTCATGCCCAGTGCCACACCATTGACATTGTTCAGTTTAATTCTTGGATGAATTACTCCATTTGAATACTGTGTGGTGCGCTCAAACATGTCGCCTACACTCACATTGTTTGTTCCGTCAATATCAATTACTGGAGTAGAAGGGTTGTCGGTTCCCAAGAAATGATTGCCCACATCATAAAACATATTGTATGCCGAACAATTGAGTCCCACGTTTACAATTGATATACCTGCATCATAGATATTGTCAAAGTTGTTTTGTACTATACGGAACCCAGTTGGTCCCACCGCCGGTGCTGAACTATTGCCTAAGTAAACGCCTTGATATAGAGTATCAAAAGAACAGTTGCTGAAGGTAACGCCTTCTATTTGTTCATCGGTATTGGTACCCCAGGTCATGCCGGTGAATGTGCCATGATTCCATTCTATATTACTACACACATAACTGGCTGTGGTATCAAATCTCACACAAGCACTACCACTTGCGGTGTTGATCAAGGAACCTGCTGTTTCAGGACCGGCAACGTTGACACTTTGAAATGAGCAGTCTTGAGCGGCTTGCACAAGACCGCCGTCATGAACCATGTTGGTCATGAACTTCATGTTGGAAACTTCAAAACTTCCTGGCTGCAAAGCACCGTTGGATCCAATGTTAGCTCCGGTTTGTTGTAGACTGTCGGCGGTTCTAAAAATGTAAGGAGGTAATGTAGTAGCAGTCCAATACGCTGTGTTAGATATGGTAGTGCCAACCGGAACCAAGGCCGTGCTTCGATAATAACTGCCACCATTCTTTACCAACACACCACTGGCATAGGCCACACTGCTGGCCCAGGTCTGAACATAAAAATAAATGATTGTGCTTTCGGGTCCATCACCATACAAGTTACAATAAGGAGGTATGTTCAGTGTGTCACTGATTATGTAGGTACCAGCAGGAAAATATAAACTGCGACGTATTTGAGTGTTGACTTGGCGGCAATACAGTTGGTATAACGCATTGTTGATGTTGGCAGTGACATCTGTCACTCCGTCACCGGTGGCCCCAAAATCTGTGATCACTGCAAGGCTATCCAGTCTGGACTGTAGGCTCTGACTCACCGGAGTACTTGCTGTGAGGCCTGTTTGTGCAACATAATTGGCAGATTCACCTCGGTAGGTGTATTCTGTGGAGTAACTCAAAATATCGCTGAATTCGGTTAACACCTCAGTGTTGCCCACAACAGGTGCACCTTCTTGAGTGGTGCCGTTGCCGATGTAGAGTCTGCGGGTGTCTGTTGCCCAGCCAAGTTCTGCGCCGGCCAACGGATTCGGTAGGTCAATGGCTAGACCTTTGCGTTGAGTTATTCTTGAGATTTGTACAATTGCCACAGTAATAGTCCTTGCGATATTACATATTTAGCATGTAGTACTGTTCGACCTTTTTCCACCACATGTCCCGATAACGATCATATTCGGCGCCTTCCAGCACAAATTCCTGGTAAACTGGCCGGCCTATGATGTTATGCTGTTCATCCAAGTCAGGTTTTACGCACATCAAAATCACGCCTTTGCGTATCCGTGTTCCATGCAATTCGTTGTGTGCTTCTGCATAGGCACACAGTTGCACAAAATAATCATCAATCCATTCACGCTTTTTGGGCTTATTGGTTTGTTTATAGTCTAATATGGCTTCTTCATTTAGATGAATGCCAGCACCATCTGTTGTGCCTGCATATACGCTGGGGAAATATAGCGGAACTTCAATGCCCCAAAATTCATTTACATTGGCAAGTCCTTGATCAATTACCACATCCGCCATTGCGTGACTGGGCCACGAGAAAGGATTTGATCCACGTTCTTTTCGCTCGCCTGTTTTGACATAGTGTTCAAGATACGTATGCATACGTGTGCCGCGGTTGGCAGCTTCGGTTGTGATTTGCTGGGCTTTTTCTGCGCCCACACGTCGTCGCCATTGGTTCAGTGCTTCAACTTTTTCCGGGGGTTTTGTTTTGTCTAGTATTGTGGTTACACTTGGCAAGTTATTGCCGTCTGGGGTGGCATAGTAACGCCGGCCCTCTATTGTGACTCGGGGAATGGGCTGGTAATCAAATTTTGGATTATACATAATTATAGTCAATTATATACTATTATAGTCCAACTGTCAACTATATTCGAAAACTTTCTCCGCAACCGCAACGGTCACGTTCATTGGGGTTGGAGAATTCAAAGCCTTCGTTAAGGCCCTGGCGCACATAATCTACTGTCATGTTTTGAAGATACACATTGTCTTTTTGATTCACCAGCACCACAAACTCTGGCTGTGCATAATTGATAACATACTGTTCCGATGTGTATTCCTTGACATACTCTAACACATAAGCAAGCCCGGAGCAACCTGTGGTCTTGACCCCAAGGCGAATACCAGCATAGTTTTTGGCTGTGACTAACTTTTGTATTTTATTTCGAGCGGTATCACTGAACGAGATCATGCTTTTTGCGATAGTCTGCTACCGCGGCTTTGATGGCGTCTTCGGCAAGGATTGAGCAGTGGATTTTGACTGGGGGGAGAGCAAGTTCTTCAGCAATTTGGCTATTTCGTATGGATCCTGCTTCTTCAAGTGTTCGACCTTTGACCCATTCCGTAACGAGGCTAGAACTCGCGATTGCGCTTCCGCATCCGTATGTTTTGAATCTTGCATCTGTAATAATTCCATCTGTTACTTTTATCTGTAACTTCATAACGTCACCGCAAGCAGGCGCACCAACCATGCCGGTGCCAACGGTATCGTCAATTTCAAATTTACCCACGTTGCGTGGATTTTCGTAGTGATCGATCAACTGCGGTGAATAGGCCATATAATTTTTCCAATTTTAATTAAATCTCGCGATCCAGAAAGTTGCACCTTCGGGACCATACTTTTCACTGTGCCACACATGACTGTCGTACCCAAAGCTGTCGCCTTTGGTCAAGTGTCTTGTGACTCCTTCAATACTTAGCCACATTTCGCCCTGAGCCACATGTGCTTTGGCTCCGAATGGGTGTTGGTGATTACCAGACTCATGATTGGCCTCCCACTCTCGAACCAACACTTCGTTAGCACCTTGGCCCAGTGCCCACTCTTGAAATTCGTCAAATGTTAGTTCTATGTCTAGGTCTGCCATTATTGTACATCTTCCGTATGTTTATGTTTATAAGACTTTTTAAGGATCTTGAGCCATGCCTTTTTCTCTTTGACACTGTCGTGTGCAAAGATGGCAGTGTACATCTTTTTTCTTAGTCGGCGTAGTTTCATTGTGAGCAGGTCCTTGTTCTAGTAATGGTACCATCAAAGTTTTGTACTTCGGTCCACACAGTACATTGTTGACTTTGTCCATAATAAACTGTAGCAGGTGGCACGGGATACTGTTGTACTACAACAGGCTGTTGCACAATCACCGGAGGTTGATTACGTGCAATTTCATAACCAATCACGCCACCAATAATGGTAGGTGCTACCCAGCCGTAGTTGTATCCTGGATAGTATCCATGATGATGGTGGTGCCTAAAACCTGGTTGTGCCTGGACTGACACACAACCAATAAGTAACATCAAAGCGATAAGTCGTTTCATATACGCCTCCTATAGTCGAGTATACTATATTTAACGTTTCGTGTCAACCTTTGGTTGACTGGTTTGGTTAGACGCCGCGGTCTTTGTTCATGGCCGATTTGGCAGCCGAAGCCACAATGTCTTGTGCTTTGTTCACTGGCATGGCAACATCAGGTTGTCCTGCCCCTTTGAACATCAACACGCCTGTGTTTGGATCCATGGGTTCCAACAAGTTACTAAGAGGCTCTTGACTTACAACATCGGCTAGATTCTGGGCAGTGATGTTGATATCCAGATCATTGGCCAGTTTGATAAACGCATCTTGGCTGATTTCTTTTCGAGCATGAGTATTGTTGGCACGACCATTGAGGAACTGCACAAGGCCTGACAGTTGTTCAGGGTCTGGCGTAGTCGCCATGCCCATGTCAACTTCGAATATTTTCATTATCTCTTGGCGCGGCCTAGCGCGGCAGCAGGAGGTTCAGCACCGGCTTCGGCGGCTGCGGCATCTAATTCTGCATCAGCGCCCATCTCAGCACCCATGTCGCCTGCGGCGGCCATGTCAGCACCTGCGGCGGCCATGTCGCCTGCACCTGCGGCAATGTCAGCGCCCATAGCACCAGCGGCTGCGGCACCAGCAGGTGCTTGTCCTGTTACAACATTCAATGCGGCATCAAGTTGTTGTTTGGCACCTTGCAGGTTTTGCACCAGTCCGGCCAATGCGGCGGTAGCATCTGAATTGAATTGTGTGGCTTGATCAATACCAACTTGATTCTTGATTGAGTCAACCAAGGCAGGCAATTCTTTGAATTGCAATTCTGTAACATCTTCCAACATGCCTTGCATCTTGTCAACCATGTCTTGTGCAGCCAACACCACTTGGGCTTGTTGTACTTCACTTTCGTTGAGACGATGCATTGCACGACGCAAACGGCTTTCGGCCTGCATCATTGCGGCACCGGCCACAAGTTTTTGTTCTTCGGGATTTAATTGTTGTCCGCCGGCAGATTTTTTCAATGCGGCAGCCAGTTTAGGATCCTGTGGAGGTTTTGCACCAGTAGGGGCGGCGGCACCAATTGCGCCAGGTTGTGCTGGGGCGCCAGCGGCAGCACCTGTACTGGCCACAGGTGGCAGTGTGGTTTCTTTTAGTCTGGCACTTAATGCCTGTTCCATCATTACCAGTTGCAGGTACTTGGGATTGGTTTCACTGCGATGACGGGCGGTTGTTCCACGGTGTTCTTTTAACACGCCTTGCACCTTGACCAACATCACACGAGTTTGATTGTGTGACAATTGATCAAAACGAATACGTGAACCAAAGTAACTTTCGAATACTTTGGCGATTTGTTTACTTGGCTTGGGAGCCGATAGTTCTTGCAGTTTCATTATTGAATCCTCTAATCTGTAGATATTTAGCCCGATTTACACAATTTTCTAATTCTGCGTCAACGGAATTATATAGGTCTATTTTGGGTTGAATCTTCATGTTTATGATTTCATAAAAATTCTCATGGCGTCCACGTTCGCCCACTGTCTTACGACAGTATATATCCGCGGCCAGGGCCTGTTTTTTACGGTCTAACACCAGTATTGAATTGCTTAGATTGTACTGTTGCTGATGATCAGCAGTGCACCAACTCATGGCTGATTTTTTACTGCTGAAACTGTGTATTTCTCTATCCCATGTGCTCACACAGAATCTTGAGTCTTTGGATTCAATACAGTATTTTCCAAATACCACAATGCCGCCTGCGCCATTATCTATTATGATACTATCAATGTTGCGTTTGAGCTCACGTTCGGCCCAGGCTTCTAGTTTTTGTTCTCGGGTCATTTTATTACATAATGGGAGATCATATATCCCAACGCCGCCATTAGTACCCCAATGGATCCCACGGCCCAGTTGAGCAGTTGATTGTTGCGCTGATCGTTCATTTGAGTCACTGTTTCATGTATTTCTCGAGCAGTTACTTTGACAGAAGCAACGTCAGTTTCTAAATTTTCTAGTTTGAGTTCTAGGTGGCGATAACGCTCTGCACACAGTTCAACGTGCGCTTCAAGACTTTTCTTTTCAATATCAGTTGTATCGGCCATGATTACTCCAATGCATTATTTACCGCAATGAACCAAATGTTTTGATCTTCGCCATTGGTGGTGATAGTAGGAGCCAGACTGGGTTGTTCTGTCAAGTTCAACATCATGGGTATTCCTTCACAATCAACTCTGAGTCCGGCCAAGGGATCAGGGTCTCCGTGCATTTCAAATACGCCTTCACTTTCACTTCGGAATTCAAACTCCCATACCCCGTCCGTTTCTACAGGCACAGTAAGGTCAGCAGGCTGTGTTCGCAAACTTATAATTTGTAACAGTGTTTCCCAGTTGCGTTGTTGGTTGCGCGAATGATTCCAGTCGTGTTGATTGTGTACAGATTGCCCAGCGCGATCTACAAATGGAATTTCACTTGATCTGAAATGACCGGTCACACCAGTGAGACTGCAATCAAAAAGAGTACGGCATATGATTTTCATTCTATGAGTATTTAATGCCAAAAAGAAACCCCGGAGTTTTTACGTCCGGGGTTGGTTCAACTAAAAACCAGTTGGTTATTAAGCAACCAAACTAGTGAATGTAGCCGCGTTGGATACGTTACCAGTTGGGATACCAATGTTCAAACCACCAGTTGCATTGGCTGTTTGAGCAGCCGCTACCAATGTTGCTGTTGTGTAAGCGCCACTTGGGTAGATAGCAATGTTGATTGTACCAGCAGTTGCACCTGCTTGGTAGAACGCAATTGTTCCGCCTGCACCGCCGCCAGTGATGCCAGCACCAGATTGGATTGCTTGGAACACATTGTTCAAATAACCGTTGACGTTACCAGCATTTGTCAATGCGGCATTTGCTGTCAATAAGAAGAAGTCTAGCTTTGGGCCAGACAACATCACTGGGCCTTGGGCCGCGACGTTTGCTGTACCAGCGATAGAACCGTTTGCTACGTCCAGTGCAAAGACTGGTTGGGTAGTACCATTTACTCTTGTGAATGTTGCCATTTCGATTTTTCCTTTAAGTTAGTGGTCTTGGAGGACCTGCTTTTATTTAGCCGAATTGGAAAAATCACGCCTGTTGAGGATTATTTCTCTGACGATTTTGAGCCGCAAAAGCATTGGGGTCAAATCTGTTTACTGCTTTTGCATAGCCCACAGGAGTGGCCATGACCCAGCCTTCTTGCCCCGGGTGCTCGGTATCTGCTTGGCGTAGCAGGTGCATTTTGACATTGTGTAGCAAGTTAAATGCATTAAATGCCGCGGCAAGTGCAGGAGTGTTACTTGTAGGGCTGTTCAAGTACTCTACAATATTACGGAACTTTTGTGGGGTTACCTTGGTTTCTAACCACTTGCCGAACTCAGGCAACAGTGTGGCACCGTTGAGTGGACTACCTACTTTGGTGTTGATAAAGTCCACACACAGTTTTGCTAGGTCTGTGATCTTGTGTGCTCGTAATTCTGTGGGGTTGAACAACGTATCAATCGCTCGCCCGCTGGTCTTGATCAACTGCTTCAATTGCTTTTCGACCTTGGTTTCAGTTTCAAGTGCTCGAGGGCTTGCTGGCCTTTCCAACATCAGTCCCGGAACCTCATTAAACTTTACTCCACTGAGTGGTTGACGTGCATCTCCTGCATCTGCATACATTGAGTGGATAGCAATACCAATATCACTAGCACCAATGCGTTGTCCTAGTGAACTCTTGACCGGAATTTTGTATTCCACTGTGTTGGGCCGGAACACATAGTTGCCTGCTTCCACAGGAGGTGTTGACATGTACAACAAGTCACCTTTGACATAGCCGCGGAAGTTTGGGGGCAGTGCGGCTTCTAGTATAGGAAACAATGTGGTATAGATTTGAATCAATTCAGTTCTGTCACCTGGACGATGACTTTGTATATCGGTCATCATTTCAGGACTTGTGGCAAGTCCATCGTAGCCTTTGGCTTCGAACCCCGAACCATCTGTTAACACAAACTCACCTGTGGCAGGCTTGCGTCCAAATATCACAGCAGGTTTGCCGTCCCACTTGGCTGTAACAGTTCGAGGTTGCTGAGTAGCATGGCTAACAATTTCAAGTGCGTCCTTGATGCCTTGTGTACCACGACGGAACACTAGATCTTCAAGATGTTCAATACCTTTGGCTCTGCCACCAACTCCGGCTTGCTCTGCTTCTACTAGAGCAATATAGCCCCGGTTCACAATACGATCACGTAGCCGTGCTAGAAAGTTAACGTCACTTTCTGCTACACCTGTTTCAGGTTCTTTTACACCTTCACGTGTGATATAATCACGGAAGTCTGCTAGTTTGGCATCACGATCAGGATCCATGGCCAAGGCCTTGTAAATGCTTTCCACAGTCATTAGTTGATTGCGTTTGTATTGTGGAGCCAGCAATATGCCAGCGGCTTGATCTGGATCCATTGTGACCATTCGATCTGTTTCACGACTGATGATGCCTTTGGCTGAGGCTTTGAGTCCCAGTGCTTTGGCAATGCTCGACATTAAAATATTTCGGAACACACCTTTGTAGGCTGATCCTGTGCCGCCGCCCAGCCAAAATGTACCCCATTCCATATTGGGCATGAACATAAAGTCTGTTTGTACATAGCCACGCTTGGGGTCGCCTTGTATGGGTGTTTTGAAGTGTACTGCTTCACCTGTAAGGCGTGTCCAGTCTTTAGGATCTTGTTTGTTTTTTGTGGACCAGGCATCTAGTATGCCCTTGAGTTCAGCCTTGGTTATTTCGTTGGCATCCACAGCAAGATCTAGGTCACCCGAGTCAGGTTTCTTGCCTGTTGAGCCCAGCCACTTGACGGGAATTCCTGCTTCGTCTCGATCATGTGATAAATCAAGACCTGTGACAGTTTCCAGCCAAGCCACTGTGCTGGCAATATCCCCTTGTTTGATGCGTTGTGTTAGTGGCTGGCCTTGTGCATCTTTGAAAACATTGCCGCCTTCGTTGAGATAAGTCATTACCATGGGATTCCATTTTCGTCGGCGGCTTGTTTGTGAGTTGGATTGTTTGCATCATATTGCATGTAACCTTGCCCAAAATTAATTTCTTTACCTCGAGTGCGAGGATTTATTTGGAACTGTACTGCACCAACACCGCCACTGCCAGCCGCGCTGCCACGTTTGATGTCGTATGCTATGATGTTTTGTGCTGGTAGTATTCCGTCGCCCACTAGTTTGATCCAATCCAGGCCCATGTTTTTGGGGTCGCCACCTTGTATTTCGGCTTGGTAGATAGCGTCTATCATTTGTGTGATATCTGCAACCACATCTTGTATGCCTTGTTTGGCCACTGGATCTTTGATACTGCTGGCCAACTGTGTGTATTCTCTACCCAGCATTTGATTGACCAGCATGTGTAACTCTTGTTTCAATGCAGCCACACTAGGTTGAGAAACTGTTTTGAGACTGTTAGCAGGATTACCATTGGCGTCTTTGCTGTTGGCCAAAAAATTCTGTACTGTTTGTGCCCAAGAAGCCTGCATTGTTGTGGCCAGTTGTTTGGCCATAGGGCTGTTGACCATGCTCTTGAACATGTCATCACGACTCATTGATGTGCCACCTTTGCCCAGGACATCTACCCCACCAAAGGCCTTGCTCATTAGGCTTTTGCCCAATGCCCCTAGTGTTCCGCCGGCCAAGGCCGCGGCGCCACCTACAATTTTTCCCGGAACGCTGTTGGCAATAGCACTGCCCACAGATCCACTGGTCTTGGCTGCGGCAGAGGGAGTTGCAGTAGCAGTAGTTCCAGCAGTGGCTGAACCACTAGTGGCAACAGGTTTGGCAAATCCTGTGCCGTAAGTTACCTTGGGTTGAACACCACCGGTTCCTGTCACTGTTGGCACAAGTTCGGTTAGGGGTCTACGTGTTATTTCATGAATCTGCATTGGTTCTCCTAACAGATCGCGAAAACTTGCCAGCATCTTTGGTGCGTATGGCATTCAGCAGTTTTCTGGTGAGGTTGTCTGCTTGCTCTGCACCAAACTCTGATTCTATTTGTTCAATCAAGCGTATGGCGCTGGCAATCACACTGTCAGCCCTAGTTTCAATGATCAGGCGGCGATCCTGCTTCACATACATTGAATCTAGTTCTTCTAGCAAACTTCGGGTCTTTTTCTGCATTCGATCTGGGCCTTTGGATTATTTAGTGCTTTTTAGATTCTAATAAATATCTATTATACAGGATCACACATGACAAGTCAAATCAACCCCAACAACATCGACGGCCAATACCCCGTTGCGGGCCAGCCCAACAACACACAGGGCTTTAGAGATAATTTTACCAACATCAAAACCAATTTCCAAACAGCCGCCACAGAGATCACTGACTTGGAAAACAAAGGCGTATTCAAAGCCGCACTAACAGGCACCACACTTGACAACAACATGGCAGACAACTTAATATACGCCGTTAAATTACAAGATGTCAGTTACACGTATGTGCAACAAACTGCTACCGCAGGTGCTATCCCTATTGATTACGCAGCTGGGCAATATCAACTGGTTGCGCCCACTGCCAACGTTAGTTTGAGTTTTTCTAACTGGCCTGCCGCAGGATCTGAGGGCGAAGTGTACGTTGACGTTGTTGTGACCAATACTGCTTACACAGTCACCCTGCCTGCCGCAGTCAGTGTAGGCACAACAGGCATTCAAGGGTATGCAGCCAACGTTATCACCTTTGGTGCTGCCGGTACATATAGATTTGGGTTTAGTACTGCGGACGCAGGTACTACAATTGCCATCTATGATTTGAATCGTGCTCTCACTGCTTACACCAATTCATTTGGATATGTTGCCGGGGGTGGCGGCACTGTGACTCAGGCCACCAACAAGGCCACCGGTGTTACACTAAACAAACCCAGTGGTCAAATTACTATGAGCAATGCGGCCCTGGCTGCCGCTACTATTGTGAGTTTTACTTTTACAAACAGCACAATTTCATCTACTGACTTGTTGGTAATCAATCATGTGAGTGGCGGTACTGTGGGGTCTTACACATTCACTGCCGCTTGTGGCTCGGGCTCGGCCACTGTGTATGTTCGTAATGCAACCTCAGGCTCACTCGGCGAAGCCATTGTGTTGCGTTATGCTGTGATTAAGGGCGCCATAAGTTAAAGATACCTAGCATAAAATTCAGCCACTTCTGGAAATGTTTTTTGAAATGACTGATTTCTAAAGTTATCAAATTTTACAATTTCTTTTATCATACTTTCAATACCTATGGGATTTTCTTCCCAGTTCTTAGATATTAAATTCTTATAGTTGCTTGTTTGCATAGCATCAACATATTCTTGTGTGCAGTTATCTAGACTAAATTTTCCAAGTGCTAGATGATTTCCTTGACTAGTAGGGTCACCTTCACGGTTACTTGAAAAATTATCATCAGCCCAGATCTTTGATTGTTCTAGATAAAAGAGATTAAAGATACTCACAGTTTCTTCAATGTGAAACATTACATTACTAGGAGCAGTGTGACGAATTTGCATCATGTTATCAACCACCTGATGCCAGGATGCTGGCCAACGAAGATATTCAAATCTTTCGCCAATGCCATCTAGACTTACGTTTAGTTTGACCAGATGAAATCTATCAATTATTTCATGATTTCTGACATGTATGGGTTGAGTACCATTTGTCTGAAAACACAAAGTCAATTGTTGTTTGACATTGGGCACATTGTTAGATAACCATTCGGCAATTTTCCAATATGCTTGCCCCAACATGGTTTCGCCTCCAGCAAATACTAACATTTGCAAATTAGAAAGATCTAGTTGTTCCAGTGCTAAAATCACATTGTGATGTTGTTGTAGAGAACTTATCGGTTGATTCCAACTGCCGTGCTCATTGAGATGCTTTTGCCAAAACGTACTTGATTGCGGCCCGCAAGATCTACATGCAAGATTACAACTTAGATCAAATTTAAGATCTATTCTTGTTGGCCCCGACAGGTTGGTCTTTATGTCTTTTAATCCGGCATTCATTCCAGTACGAAAACTTTGTCCACCAACTGTCTCTATAGATTTACAACTTTCGCATTCTGGTGCCCAAACATTTTGATTATTAAGTTGCCGGAGGGGTATAAATCCTGGATCGTTCCAAAAATTTGTTGTTATGTCAATTGGAAATCTTGAATTGTGCAAACAACAATGCTGGGCAGTTGCGTATTTTTCTTTAAGATTTAATTCAAGACCGCCGTGTATCATTGAGCAGTAAGAGTCGGTCATGATTGTTTAATCTTTCCCAGCAGTTGTTTTAGTTTTGCGCTTTGCACATCTGCTGAAACTTTGCCTGTTTCCTGTGGGCCTTTTTCCCAAGCAGGAGTTCCTGTGGCTCGCTCCCATGGTGGGGATGATTCACTTGACTCTACAGTGTCGGCTGGCTTAACTTGACTGCGAGCCTTGATTGAGTCCATGATACTGCTTTGGGGTTTGTTGTAACCAGTTCCTTCGTCCCCACCTTCATCAGTAATGCGCATGGTTTCAATGTTGTATTCAAGGTCAATCTTTTGTCCCACACCTGTTGAACTACGACTCTTCATACATTGTATTTGATACTTGCCACGCTCTTTCATGGCACGACTTGTAAAGATACCAAACACATTGTCTGCTGTGTTGATCTTGGAAATACCGCCTGATATGTGCGAGTGATCAAATTCAATCTCTTCCACAGCACTACGATTCAACTGCGATGCTGTTACCATTAGCACTGCCAACTCTTTGGCCAAGTTACGCAGTTCTTCACTCACATACTTGTCTTTAACAAACAAGTCGTTGGGTGAGACTTTGGCACTCACAGGCATCAACAAATCCAAATAGTCAATCATCACAAAGTCTACCTTCTTGCCTGTTTGAATTTGATACTCTTTCAAATAAGCACGAATGTCATTGATGTTGCTCTGGGCTGGCAATCCTTTCACTTGATAGTTGCCTGACTTCTTGGCCACAAGTTTTACCTTGAGTTCAGTTGTATCAATATCTTTGCGAATGTCCTTGGTGCTCATGTTTGTTAACATAGCATCTGTTCGCAAACTTGTGAGTTCTTCTGATAGTTCAAGTGTGATATACACCCCACTCAGGCCTTGTTGTAACCAGTTGAGTGCAATGTTCATCATCACAAGACTCTTACCCGAACCCGATCCTCCGGCAAAGATGTTGAGTTCACCACGACTGAATCCGCCATACAACAATCTATCCAGTTGTGGCCATCCTGTGCTTACTTGCCCGCCCGAGTTAAAGTATTTCTCAATGCGAGCCTTAGGATCAGCAAAGTAATCCGTGCCCATGTCTTTAGTAAGTGATATCTGTACTGCATCTTTGATAAGTTTCTCAACGGGTTCAAACTCGCCTTTCTCCAACAGGTCTGCTGATTTTAAAATTGCACGTTCAAGTTCTTGGCGCCGGGTAAATGCTTCAAACTCGCCCATGAACCAGTCAAAGTGGCCTTCGTTCAAGTCCGGCACTGGCGCAAGTTTAATGCCTGTAGTCGCAGAGATCTGTGACCTGTCGGGCATGGTCTTGTGTTTGTCAGTGTGTTCTTTAATGAACTCAGCCGCTGGTCTTAGACTTCGGTCAAAGTTCTGCGGATTGTAGATGTTTTGAACACGCACATAACTTGTGGCGTCTTCCAGCATCATTTCTAGAAATAGTCTTTGGACGTCAAGTCCGTATTCTTTTAACATTGTATAATTGGTCCCTGGAGACTAAGTCTCCAATTTGTGTTTCTTATTTTATCTAGTTTTTCAAAATAATCAATCCATTCAGTGGATTGCGACGATCCTAGTTGTGATAACAGGCCGCTGGCACCTGGCAACTCTATAATAGATTGTAACACATCTTCAGCAGAATTATGTAACATACTGGGAAAATTTTTTAGTGATAAAACCTTTCCACCATACGATGATGGCTCAATTGCACGTACAAATATTTGACTAGAATCTCCTTGATTTCCATTTTGGCAGTGATTTTTCCACCATTCAAAAAACTCAGGCATATTAAAAATATTATGTATTCCTACTATAGCATTAACTTCAATTAAAATACAAGGACCGTCCAAATTTCTAAACCATTGAATATTTTTTTGTGTCTGGTCCCAGTTGGCCGGAAATCTAGTGTATTCAAATGTTGTACCTATACCGTCAAGACTAAAAAATAACCGAATCCATTTTGCCTGGCACCATAGATCTATCAGTTCCTGATCGGGCAAAATAGTTCCGTTTGTATTGTACGTCAATGAGACTTCGGGAAGGCGTCCAATGTTTTTGAGATGCATTAATATTTTTTTATTGTCAGGGTTTAAGAGTGGTTCCCCTCCAGTAAAATGCAACTGGCTTACTTCGCTTAGGTCTAAATCTTGCCAAACGGATTCAGGATTCTTTTTCAAACGGATTAGGGGAATTGTGTTATCAAACAAGTGATAGTGTGAATTCCAAGAACTACTATATCGAGAACTGCAAGATATACATGTGAGATTGCAAATTAAACTTTGTTCAAGATGTAATTTTTTAATTTTTGTTCCGGAGTCGTCCCAAATTGTTTCGTTTTGTGTGCGTTCTCTTTCGTTGGCAATGTGTCCTGACATTTTACAATATGATGAGCATTTGTCAGGCACACGGTCCTGGGATTGGCGCCTAATAGATTGCAGATAGTCATGATCAAACATTACTTTTTCAACAGATTTTTTATTCTGCCAACAACACATAGAAATTTGAGTGCTACCTTGAGGAGTACTACCAATGAATAGTCCTTGATCATAGTATGGACAAAAACAATCACTGGCGTAGTCTTTTAACAAGTTGTTTCTTCCTTATTTCTATTTTGATTCGGCTGGTTTCTCTCGAGGCCATAATAGTTAGCAAAGCCCCCAGGCGGCCTAGTTTTATCACAGCGTCATTGACATCTTTGCAACCCGCTGGCCACTCGGGTATGCTCACTGCCCAGCCCAGTTCCACAGCACGGTCGATCAGTTCTACGCCGGCTGTGTCTTGATCTGGCACCACAGTGACTTCACGACCAAGACTGCGAATTAATCTTGCTTGGCCATCGCTGATGGTATTGTGCATCACAGCAAGTCCACCGATTGAGAGTGCATCAAAGATACCCTCAGTAACAATCACATGTTGCCAGTCTGCATGTTGTAAATCTGTACCAAACACATAGCCCGGTTGTGAGTGATTGATGTACCGGGGCTGTTTGTCATCTAAGAATCTAGCAGTCCAGCCTATCACTCGGTTGTCATATGTAAACGGTACCAACACAAATGGCCTTGTCCAATGAACCCCATCAGTTTTGATCGATGTCATTATGGGAAAGTCTTCAGGCACGCCACGCCGGCGTATGTAATCCCAGTACAGCGGATGTTCAGGTGTGACCACTTCTGAGAACGGGGGGAAGTCGTCTGCTTCTTCAAACTCAATGGCACTGAGTGCATTGAATACTCGTTGTCGATCTTCCAAGATGCCGTGTATGCTACGATGACGCAGACTTTCAAGATTGAGCATTTCAATCTCGTTATCCGGCACACCCATCCATCCTAACAATCTCTTGGCTTTGAAACTGACAGTACGGCCTAGAATGAAACTGGCTGTGTATGAGCAATTGAAGCAATGATAACTCCAGCCCGATTCAGTTGCTTTGATACCACCACGTCCACGCCGGTCTTGGCTGTTGCCATTATGAGTGCAACATACCGCATTGAAACTCAGCCAGCCTTGTGGACTGGGTTTTCTTTTTGCAGGTAGGTAAGCAAGGATGTCTAGCATTCAACTAGTATAACACAATTGTCACACTAGATCAACGATATTGAACGTTTTGTACTCGTCCGTTTGTAAATAGTGCAGTGGCACTTACATTGCTTTGGAATTGAACTGGCAAGTAGCCCGATCCGCCATTGGTAACAGTTACCCCGGCAACACCACCGTTGGGATCAATTGTACAGGTAGCAGTTGCACCCGAACCATCACCTAGGATTTCAACCAAGGGCGGTGCCACATAGTACACGCCGGCATTGGTTATACTGACCGAAGTTACCACATTATTTGTGACTTGTACTGTGCCCGCGGCACCATAACCAATTGAGTTGTTGAATGCCAGGCGCAACAATGGATGGAAGCCAACCACGTTGAAATAATCACTTATGGTTTCGCCAAGATATTGTCTTGACTCTGTCACATTGTACCAGACTGATTCATAGTTCTGGGCGGCTTGTATTTTGACTGTGCCTGTGTAGCCCACCAAGTCATACTTGACTGTGGTCAGGCTTGCGCCGTTTGTGGGCATGAAACTACTGTAGAATTCCGTTGCTTGAATAGCATTGATCGGTTGTGGTGTCAGTGCCCAGTCTGGCCATTGTGTTGGACCCACGCCAAAGTAGTTGTTCTTGCCGTACATGTCAGGCACAGTGCATTCTGCGGCTGGTATGTGTTGCGGCAGCACAGAGTCCACAATGTTGCAGTCTGCTCTGGCTTGTGAGTTAGCATCTGTATACGCGGCCTGCACATAGTTGCCGGCTGTGCGTTGTATGCTGTAACTGGCAGGCTGTGCTTGAATGTTGATTGTGTCAGTGTTATCAAGCACAACTTTGACTCTGCCCAGTGCGGAACTTAGGATTTCCATGGGCTTGGTAACCAGGAGTTCATCTCCTGTTTGATTTACCACACGGAAAACAAAACTAGAGCCTGCAATATTCACAGGTTTCTGGTCTTGATTTATAAATTCAAAGAGTAGAACATTGTCCACTCCCTTGTTGATTGTTAGTTGTTTTGCGTACACTGGGTCGTACCTCTTTGTAAAATATCCGCCACTGGTGTCTATCAAAAGTACCCGGACGAGTTGTTGGTATAAGTAAACGGTGGTTGAATACATAGGATCCTCAGCAAGTATTTATGGGTAACAATATCTTTGAAAAATTGACAGAAAAATATCCCTTCATAACATTGTGCATTTATGCCAATGCAGAATATGTGGGTGTGGTACAAAACAGGGACGATATTGTTACAACTATCTACGACTTTGGCAGTATCTTGGACCAAGAATCCAAGATACTGTTCCTGGAATTGGCCAGCACTTGGTGGTGGGAAAGCAATCGATCAATCCCCATAAACATATTCCTGCGCCGAGACTGGGAACAGTTCCGCTATACCCTGCGCACTTTTGTCAACAAAGATCTAGAGATCTTGCACGGTCCTGCTTGCAGTTTGCTGGACATAGTGCGCAAGAAAAGCAAACGCAAATCAATTACTCTTGTGCGACGGATGGACTAGTAAGATTCATGTGTAATGCTACCAGGGCCGCGTAGGAAACTGCGTGGCTTTTTTTGAATGTGTAGCCTCGAGATTCGTCACCATCCCACACACTCTCAAATACTTCTGCCCAAGGGCGTGTTTGTAAGTGTGCTTTGCCCGGGCGAATAACGGATATAAAAGCCGCCATCCTGGGTATTGAATCTGGTTTCATCACACGTAGCAAATCTGTATAATTGCCCACGTGTACTAACTGACTGGCCCAGGCATGATCTGTCCACAGTCTTTCCCAAGGTGGGGTGGTTGTGAGCATGGCTTCATAGTGTGCAGGATCCTGGACCAACTGATACACACTCATGTTTAGGAAGTCCAGTTTAAAATATCCACGCTGTTCTGCTTCTTCGTAATCTATTGCGGCGCACTGATTCACAGGATCCCAGGGAATGTCTGATACATATATACCTGAGTTGTGTTTACGTCCATTGCTTTGTCGTGCAGGCACATGCTGAATCAATTTCAGTACGTCCTCGCGATTCGCAAAATCTAAATCTATATCTGCGCTCATTACCAGCCTGCCTTGTTCAATATATCTTTCACATACTCTTGATCTGCTGGGTAGTTGGTAAACTTCTTTTGCCAGGCGTCCGAATCAATGTAGGGCCAGACCATGGCCACTTGTTCTGTGCTCAATTCGCTGAGAAACTTTTGTCCTGATTCACTATTATAAATTATCCAAGGTGATATACGTCCGGCCGTGACAGCATAACATAGACTATTGGTGTTGCCATAACGCATCCAGTCATGTGCAGGATTACCTGTTTCTTCTGCCCAACGTATGCTGTGTTCTATTGCTCGAGCCAGGGCATCGTCCACTGCTTCCACACGCAGGTATTCTATTAAGTACTCTGTGTAGATTTTGTCACTGCACCAATGATCAATTTTCTTTTGTGCCTTCAGCAACCAGGTCATGAAACGTGCGGGCGCAACCACATGTGTGTTTACACAATAGTTTCCAAACTTGACAAATGCTCGGTAGTAAGGGCTGTCACAAAAGTCATCGTGTGTTTTGTTTCGGGCCGATCCTTGCATGGTTTCATAGAACTTGATATAGGCTTGAAATCCCATGCGTACACCTGCTTCGTCTCGAGCAAGTCTTCTGCGCTTGGGCTCACACGAATGCACCAACAGTGAAGTTTCTTTCATGAATGTTTTCTTGCAATACTCACACGTGAATGTCATTTTTTCTCGTTACCTGCGGCTCGATTGTATGCGTCTATTTCTTTTTGGGTTGTTATTTGTGCCATGACATCTATCTCGTCATCTTTGTAGGTGGGATACATGGCCATCAATGCCTTGCGTTTGGCACTGAGTCCTGCTTCTTTTTTCTTAGGGGCTATCCAAGGATGTCGTGGTGTGCCCATACCTGGACTTACGCTTGTGGCCATGAGCCAGTGTAGTTTAGGATGCTTACTCACATCAAAGAAGTGTTTGTTCAGGCGCTCATTGCAACTGATAACATAGAACTCTTGTAATTCTCTTGAACCTTCCACTGAACTTCCCCAACGTATCATGAGATAGTTCGAAAACTTTTTCTTTTCTTCTGGGGTCAAGTCATCGTAAAATGTCCTAACCTTGCGGTCAAACATACGCATCTCGTTGGCAATGTTCAGTTTATCACTCATCAGTCTTGGTCAGTCGGTAGATCATTATAGCATGATCCAGTGAATCTTGTAAAGTGGGATTGGTCTTTGCGGCACGCCGGATCTCAGCCCACATCTTGTCTTCTATAATGTGATCGTGTAAAGGTCTTCCGTCGTTTGTTCTTGAATCCCAGTCATGTGGTATCTTTTGTCCTGTGATAGGATCGTATTCGTATCCTACTACTGTTCGATCACCTGGATCAGCACCAAACTCCCGAGCATAAACCACACCATTGGCACGTTCGTATATGTACTTGGTGTCAGGTTTGAGTTGTGACATTACCAGGCCAGATTATAGTTGACAATTTCACAGTTGCGGCTGACGTCTTTCACAAAGTACACACAGTCAGGTTCAGCATCATCGTTCAAGGGCACAGCCAACATCTGACCGTTCTTGAGTTTGGGTGCGTACCAGTTGACCTCATGATACACATCTAGTATTTCGATGTCCGGGAAGGAGGGTCTATAACTGCTCAGGGGATTGAATTGAAATACTTTAAAGCCTCTGTCATTGATCGAAGTCAACGGTAGCACTTCAAGATCACCAACGTCAGGTTCACCAATCAAGATCTGCCAGTCCATGGGCATTTTGATTGTTTGTGTTCCGATACGCAACACCAGGGCAGGTGCATTAAAACTCTCTAAAAAGATCAGCGGAATAAAGTGATAGTCTGGTTCTACTGGATTTGAGTTGTCAAGTATGGCAAAACGCATGTCATCAACTTCTTCGGGCAGTTGATTTAGATCGTAATAGGTGTTGTCAAGTGTTAGTATTCTCATAATTGTATGTTACAGGATTTGTCGGAGGAAGTCAAGCAATCTTCATCCATTCTAGTTTTTCTGCTGAGAAAGGATAGTTGGCTTCCCGGTAGAACTGTTTGCGTTTGGTCAGGTGTCGCTTGGCAAACTTGCAGGTACTGGTAATGTCCCAAATTTGCACATGATCCTTGTCCTCTGCTTTTCGGATACCTCTACCAATCGACTGGATAACCCTAACAAAACTCTTGCCAGGCTCGATGAGCACCAGATTAAAGATTCGCGGAATGTTAATTCCAACTGCCGCCACACCGTAAGTGGCCACAATGATTTTGTCTGTTGAGTCTGCAATTTGATCATATTCTTCCTGTCTTTTTGTTCCTTTGGTTGCGCCCGACACAAACACTGCTTTGTCTCCTAGACGTGCAACCAATTCATTGCCAGCGGCAACTCTGTCTACCAGTACCAGGGTGTTGCCTGTTTCGTTTACCCGACGGATCAGGTCGGCCATGGTGTCCAATCGACCCGACTCTTCCAACAAGTACTTGAGTTCACTTTGATACTCTTTGTATTCCACATGGTCCACCAATTGCACAATGTTCACGTGACAGTTGGCCAACACGCCTTGTTGCTGTAGTTCGTTGGCACTGAGTCGGCCAACTACAGGACCAAGCCCCACCAGCAGAGCCTGACTTTCAAACTTTTCTTTGGGAATAGTTCCGGTCAAACCCCACCGAATTGGCACTCTAGCCATCACACCAGTCAGCAGGGTTTTGAGTGCGTCTGCCTTGGCCATGTGTACTTCGTCTACAATAACGCATACCACATCTTCCAAGAACTCGTCAATGGTCACTTTGCCTGTGCCTGCCTTGGTGTTCTTCAACAAGATGTTTAGACTTTGCCAAGTACAAATAGTGTGTTGACGTCCATATTCTTTTCTATCTCCAAAATACACACCAACATCTTGTTGCATGTTGATGTAGTCTTTTTCTGTTTGTGTCACTAGACTCTTGTTGGGCACAATCACAATCGATCGTCCATATGGTGTGACAGCATTTGACAAGGCCGCTGTCATAATAGTCTTACCTGCGCCTGTGGCCACTTCTTGTAGGCACTGTGGATTGGCCAGGAAGTTGTTCACAATGTCAACTTGATAGTCTCGCATGACAATGGGTTCACCCACAGCAGGGTGTCCTTTGGGCCACGTGATGTGTGCAAACGAGTCTTCACGTACCTGTTCAAACTCAAACGAGGTAGAGTAGTCTCTTTGATCATCTATCTCAATGTCGTAATCAAACTTTTCAAGGATGGGAACAATCTCTGGCAACAAGTTTGTGTATGTACTGCCGCCCAGTTGAAAGTATGCAACCTTGCCGTCCCAGCGTCCCAGTCGCACTGCTGGCATGTAACGTGCGGCCGGGTTTTCGTATTTGAATGCCGTGACCAAGGCCTTGCGAACGTCAAGATCAAGCCCTTCCAGTTTGATGTTTACTTCGTCTTTAATCTGTATTATGCATCGTTTCATCTTGTATAGTATACACAGTCCTAGGGCAAAATGCAAGCCTTGCCTGCTCAATTTCTTCCGCTAACTCTGTCAAGACCCCTAGTTGTGCTTGAACAATAGACATATTTAATTTTCGATGTGCAGTAAGTTTTGAGATGAACTGGATGCCAGTGTCTCGATGCGTTTGATTGAAAATACTTTTTTGTATCCCCAAAATATATTCGTGAATTATTGCATTTTGTTTAGTGGTAATGCCGTACTTTAATTTTTCAGCATGTAAAAATTCAATCAATTTATCTTTTTCATGATCTTTGAGTATAGACCAATTTAGTCCTTGTGTGTCTGAACTAGTCAATGAACTAATCTGTATGGGTATTAATTTTTTGTTTGCCCAGTCTATTGTTTGGTACACATGACTGATATTCAAAATTTGAATTATAAATTTAAAGTACATGCTTGACTTTGGTAAATGTTGTCTAAGTGTATCTACATTGGTAGAAAATTGTTGCCAGGTAGCAGGATATCGCATAAAGTCATATGCATCCTTGACTCCGTCTACACTGATGGATATTTCTAAATTGACAATTTGCTTGAGCCTGCTCAACAAGGAAGATGTCAATACAGATGCATTGGTCACAATCCTACAACCCAATTGCCGCTGTATTATTTTGTCCAGCATTATTAAGTTCTTTTTAAAAATAAAGAATTCGCCCCCGATGAGACTTACACTTTCTAAATTTGGCAATTGATCAATTGTGGCCAGTGCAATGTCAGTATTGTCTTGTACTACGACAGAGGTGTCTGATAATCCGGCATTGTTTCTTTCATTGGCCAAATAGGTACTGGATTTTTCGTCGCACATGTAACAACCAAGATTGCATGTGTTACTGAAAAACACATCTAGTAGTTTAATATCCAGTTTATCGCTAGCCCAGGGCTTTTGTAGCAGTTGTTTTCGTATACTGGTAGTGCCAATTTTATCATTTTTTGAACATGCATCGCAACCCGGAACCGGTTCTATGCCGTTGATTTTGTTGTCACGGAGTTGGGTCATTTCTTCTCCGTGTAAAAAATCTTTCAATGATTCTGATTTGGTTTGAATCCTATATACACATCCTGGTTTGAATCCTACCTGATTTGTTTTGTAATTTGATTCAATTCTTAATGTGGTAAAAGGTGCTGTACAAAATATCGGGTTGTGCATAGAAAAATATTTAGTTGTCAAAAAGACAGGTACCTTTTTAAGGGTACCTGCCATAAAACCCGGGCCGGAGCCAACCAATGCCCGAGGAAACTTTAAAAGTTACTTTGCCACACGCACTATCCGAAATCCCATTTGCTTCTGTTCGTCTGCTTCGTCGCGAGTTGCCACAGTAAACAGCAACAAGTCACCATCATAAATTTCGTACATGTCAATTTCCAAACATCAAAATAATAAACGATAAGAGTAGTGCCCAGCCAAGGTGTCCTAACATTAGTAACATTAAGACACCTATCCAAGCCATATTAGGCAACCTTCATACAAGTTGTCTCTGCAAGGCGTTTCCAATTCAACACTGACATCTTGCGCAAGTCTGCAATCTTAAGAGCCATACGCAAACTCACTTCACGCAAACGGTCCTTGTTGGTGTGCATGAACTCAATAATGTCGTCTTGCACAGCCTCTTCAAACTCGTAGTCCTGGAACAGCACACCATCTTTGGCAATCTGTTTGATACGCAACAAACGGTCACGCATGGTGTCCAGTGTCAAGTCCAGATAGTGACAGCGTGATTGGAGAGCGTCCAAGTGGTCACGTAATTTTTGCGACTTCATCTGATCAAACTTAAGGTTGGTAATAAAGATTACTGAGCCTTTGAACTCGAAACGATCTGGGATACCTTCACGGCGCAGGGCACTGGATTCACTCAACCAACTAATGGTACGTTTCTTGCCGGAGTCCAATGCACCCTTCAGCAAGTTAAGAGCCACGTCGTCTAGCAAAATGCTATCACAGTCGTCAAACACAATGACACAATTCTCATCTGAGTATTTGTACAATGTTTGGAACAAACCAATTGGTGTGGCACTACCTTTAACAACCTCAGCACGGAGACGTTTGCCTGCAAGTTTGTCAAACAAACATGCCTTTTCAATTTCAGTTTCAACGCCGTAACTCTTGCCAACACCCGGAGGGCCGGATACAATCATTGCACGGATGTCACCTGACACCGTGGCTTTGGTCATCTCTGTCAGGATGTCAAAACGCTCGCGGATACGGTCCATTGCTTGCTCGTCAGTTTCTGCAACAAGGACGGATTTTTCAAAGTGGATGGTGTTGGGTTGTGTCATGCCGTTAGTGTACTCTATATCAGAAATGTTGTCTACACTAATACGTACCGTATCAGGGCAGTTTGGGAAGGTGCCATTATTTTTCACTGTAACATAGTTACCTTTAGCACCAGTTTGGAAACCGTTTACAAGAACGAATTCTTGGTTACGGACGGGTCGGTTGCGGTATGTACCTTTTACAACGCGGATTGCACTCATAGTTGGCTCCTTTTTGTGCGGGTTTATCTTACTGTCTATGTGTATATTATAGCAAATGATGATTTATTGGTCAAGTACAGCAAAAGTATTACTTTTGCGTAATTTCATCAACTTTTTGAGTGTATTCTAAACGGCTCAATACCAGTTGGTACATGCAATATACCAAAAGTGTAATACTTCCTACTGACAGTATTTTAGAGATTTCATCTGCGGTTAAACCTGTTAACAAAAGTTGTACACCAACTGATACGGTACAAATCACAGCAAGAACCCCTGCTGTCTGTAATGCGGCTTTGAGTTTTAAATTCATATATTCCTTTGTTTCTTTATGTGTATATTATAGCAAAAGGCCGATTAGTTGTCAATTACAGCAAAAGTATTACCGTTGGAAATCAACCAGTCGCTTGACAAGAATTCCGTGCTCAGCGTCCATTTCCTCGTTAGAAACGTAGAAGTCTGTGGTAGGGTCATAATAACGACCTTCTCGGGGATCGTAATACAGCACCCGTCCTGATGCATACTTGAATGGACCTTCTAGTCCGGCACGTGGGCCATACTTTTGGCGCATCAGATCTGTTTCAAACTTGTCTGCAATAATTCGGTATCCCATGTCAGCCCCTTTTTGCTTTGTATGCCACTATTGTAGCAAAATGGGAATTATTGGTCAATTACACAAAAAGTATTACTTTTTACTGCCACAGTTGTTGTATCACAGGGTCATGCACTTGAGCAGGTTTGGGGTTGCCGTGGAACACAACCACACTGGTGCCGGGTTGAATTCGAACCCCGGAGTTGGGCTTGAGGTGTTTTCTTTTTGCAAAATCATAGCCGCCATCCAGGCACTGCCAGCGATAACTTTCAAAACGAAAGTCATCAAAGAAACGTCGTTGATTCACATCAAGTGCCGCACCTATGTAGTCTTGATCTCCGGGATAACTTTTGATTGTGGCTTTGAAATCAGCCTGTGAGAACCGATCCCATATCCAGGCAAAACGATCAACATTGAACCACATCATGCTGGAGTTCATGGTCACTGTGTCACGACGCTGTAGGTATCTGAAGTCTCTGATGGTCCAGAGATAATCTGTAGTGTGCTCAGGTATCCAATCTAGTGAGTCGGCAATTACCACATCCAGGTCAAGATACAACATATTTCCTGCAAAGTGAGCAGGATTAAACAACTGCATTTTGTACCACCATGACCTTTTGGGCCCAGATATGCCCCAGTCTTCCAGGATATGTTTGACCATGTGTGGAGGTACTGATCTGTCATGTTCTGTGTACACATGCAAACGAACTTCTGCAGTCAGATGCCGGCACAGCATGTTGTACAATCGTTCTACATATTGCCAGTCATATCCCGATCCGTGTATGACGCAGGCACAGTCAATGCGTCCAGGGTTCTTTTTTGACATCAGAATTGAAAAATAATTTGGTATTCGTCCAAGATGGGGAAATGGCCTTGAGACTCAAGATACTCAACTACGGCTCGACCTTTTCCGGTACGCTGATTGTTGTTGACCCAACGCGAGTTGTCATCTATGGCCACTACTGCACCTGCACGAATAAATGGTTCGATAATTTCAAATTCTTTTAAATGATGATCAGCACTTGCAGTATCGTTATTCCAATCCACATCATAACTGTCCAAGTAAAACAAATCCACTTGATCCAAATCAGTTAACGATTCAAGCCAGGCCACGCTGTCGCTGTGTGTGACTGAGAACTTGTGGCTGGTGATAGTGTTTCTTGCGGCTTCGCAGGCCACTGAATCTATGTCTACACTGCGCATTTGGCCACCATAAAGATCCACAAACTCTGTAAACAGTCTGGCACTCTGCCCGTCCATCCAGTTGCCCGGGGTTCTCAGTGTGCCTGTTTCAATAATATTAAAGTTGCTTTGTTTTTGATTCAACAACAATCTAAAAATAACATCAAATCCCACGGCTCTGTTGTAAAGGCCGTCGGCAAGAATTCCCCGGACTCCATCGAATTGGATATTTAATAAAGGATAGTAAATTCGTCTGTAGTGATCAAGCCAGGTATTCATACGCTTCTTTCTAGTGCTGGTGCCACTCTACTTATCCAGGTGCCTCGGCGTAGTTCATCTAAAGTATATTCAGTATGACAAATCTGTGCAAGCCACAACTCCCGGTCTCGAGTGTATGGTTGCTCAATGTCTCCAAACCCAACGCCCACGGGGTATGCCAAACTGGTTGTTTCTACAATGGGCCGCACTCCAGCAATTGCGGCTTGTGTACCTGGGCCCGAATTGTAGTTTACCAAGGCATGACAATCATAATGTATGTCATAACTGTCATAGGTATTGGGCAATCGGTTGGGTATTTCTACTGTTACTCCTGGGGGTAAATTGTCGAATGCTACCTTGCATCGCGGATGTGGCCTCACAGTGATAGGGCGGTCTGTTGAATTCTTCAAGATGTTTAGTGTGCTGTGCAACCAGCCTGTCATGTCCAGGCCAGTTACTTGTAAACTACGATTGTGTTGCAAAGCCACAACAATGTTGGGGTTGGATGCAAATTGTGTGGCCAGGCTGATGCGTAATTTTTTAGGCCTGTCCCAATCCAGATTATCTACATGTCCATAATAGCCGTCGGCCGTGATATTGTTCACTGCTATCTTCCAGGTATTGCCCCGATACAATGCGCCAATTTCAATTATGATCACTGGCCGGCCTTGTGATCTATAGTGTTCATACACTGCTTGATTGGCACTCATTCGTCCTGCCCACAGCACTGACCAAATGATAGCCGCATCGCTTGTCATTGAATTTTCTTGTGTTTGGATGCCACGGGCTTGCAAGCAATCCAATACTGCACTCATAACTGGCTGTGCATTTTTTGCACATTGCAAAGGATAATAGGCTACGTTTTTGATCATAAGTAATTTTTGATGAAGTACACAGTAATTACCACATTCAACGAGTCCGGTTACAAGAAATACGGACAACGCATGATCCAAACCTTTTTGCAGACATGGCCAAGCGAAGTTACGCTGGTGATTTATGCAGAAGGTTGTGCGGTAGCAGAAACGGCATCCAATCTTGTGGTTCATGATATTACCATAGCAGATGCATTGACCACATTCAAAACTGCCTGGGCCGGTGTGCCACGGGCCAATGGAGATGTCAGTGGCGACCCTGTTCGTAGCAAAAGAAAAGATTCCGGTAAAGGATTCAAGTGGGACGCCGTGCGTTTTGCTCACAAAGTGTACTCAATATTCCACTGTGCGAGATCTATCGCAACTGATTGGTTGATATGGATGGATGGCGATACTGTGTGCCATAGCACCATTACCTTAGCAGACCTAGCACGTCTGTGCCCAACTGACCGAGACTTATGCTTTTTAGGGCGTCAAGGCAAGTACTCTGAATGTGGGTTGTATGCTATGAATCTAATGCGTCCGGGTACAAAAACGTTCTTGCAAAAGTTTCAACGCATGTACGATGATGCTGAACAGGGAATATTCACACTCAAAGAGTGGCACGATAGTTATGTGTTTGATGATGTACGAAAGCAATGTGTACTAAATGAACTGGATTGGTCCGGTCATTTGATCACCGGTGAAGGCCATCCCTTGATCAATTGTGAATGGGGTGCGTACTTGGATCATCTCAAAGGTGCTCGTAAAGATCTAAAACGTAGCAAACAAGCAGACTTAAAAGTTCCGCGCACAGAAGCGTATTGGCAATGACCTGGATATTCTTGAACAAAAACAACGCTGACGAATACATTGAAATGTTTGCGGCTGGGTCTCAAACTGTGCCCACTTGTTTGGAAACATGGCGTTATGAAGACAGTGATGCTCCGCTAGTACTACGTGGTATCATGAAACACAAGATTATCCGACGCTGTTGGGCAGACCGACGTGATTTTTACTACATGGATTCGGGTTATCTAGGCAACAGGCCCAGCATGGCTAACCCTAATGGTTGGAAGTTTTATCACAGAATTGTGCCCAATGATCTACAACATGGTGCGGTGATTGATAGACCCCCAGATAGATTGCAAAGATTAAACGTCAAGATCCGTCCCAGACAGAATCACTGCAGAGATATACTAATAGTTGCTCCAGACGAAAAGCCTTGTACATTTTACGGTATTACCTTAGACGAATGGTTAAAGACCACAACGGATACTATCCGGCAATATACCGATCGTCCCATACGCATGAGAGAACGCCCTGCTTCAAGATGGGATCGCAAAACACAACGACCTGAAGAATGGCTCAACGATGTACATGCCATAGTTACATTCAATTCAACAGCCGCAACAGAAGCAGTGCTGGCTGGCGTGCCTACTTTCGTCACAGCACCTGCCAATGCCGCTAGACCTGTGAGCAATACAGATTTAAGTACAATAGAAACACCCTGGTTCCCGGACAGTGATCAGGTATATAAGTGGGCTTGCCACTTGGCGTATGGACAGTTCCATACTACAGAACTGGCCAATGGCACCGCTGCCGCAATACTCAAGGAGACTCAACATGCGTGAACACTATGGATGGCAATTTCCCGACTTTGAAACACACCTGCCACGGATGATTAAGAAAAGCGTGGACAAAGGCTTGCCGCCCGAATATCAAATTGCCGTACGACGTCGCAGTATTGAGTTATGTAAAAAACGAGATGTAGCATTGGATATTGGTGCCAACGTGGGATTATGGTCACGTGATCTTGTGAAAAGTTTTGGCCGTGTGATAGCATTTGAACCTGTTGGCATATTTAGAGAATGCCTGGAACGCAATGTCGTAGGCGATAACTTTGAAGTGCGTCCCATTGCGCTGGGCGATCAGGATACGCAGGGCACAATGATCATTACCGAAGACAATTCTGGACATAGTCATCTTGATCCTGCTTCTATGGGCACAGGCGATGTACAAGTTGTTCGTCTTGACAACTTGAACTTTCACGACATAAGTTATATCAAAATTGACTGCGAAGGCTATGAGTATCGCATACTGCAAGGTGCCGAACAAACCATTCGACGTTGCAGACCCATTGTGGTGATAGAGCAAAAACCACATGATGCTTACAGCAAACAATACGGGCAGTTTGCGGCGGTTGGCTTGCTGGAAGATTGGGGCATGGTAAAACTAGATCAAGTACGTGATGATTGGATCATGGGGTGGCAATAACTGCATTTGATCTAGTGGAAATTAAAGAAGGATGGTATTGGCCAAAAGATGATACCAATACCTTGAGATTTCTACTAGAAAATTTTGATTTACCTGATAAAATATCCAGTTATGTTAATAACAAAAAAGTTGTAGTGCAAGCTGGTGGCAATTGCGGTATATACCCAAAACAATATTCAAAAATTTTTGATGCTGTTTATACGTTTGAACCAGACTGGCTGAATTTTTATTGTTTAGTAATGAATTGCCCTGAAGAAAATATTATTAAATCTCAAGGATGTCTCGGTAGTGATCCTGGATTGGTAAATCTTCATATCAAATCTAAGAGCAGGGGAAAAAGTTTTATTAACGGCGTTGGTTTCTATCCGATTTATCTAATAGACAATTTAGGATTAACAGCATGTGACTTAATACACTTGGACATAGAAGGCTATGAATATTTTGCTCTTAGCGGTGCTGTGTCTACTATCAATAAATTCAAACCAGTTATAGCCATTGAAATGTGGGATCCGCCTCCAAAAAAATATCTAAATAGATTTGGGGACAACATCAATCAAAAAACCAAAGACCTACTGACATCATTGGGTTACACACATGTTAACACCCTGAACGAATCTGACTGGATATACACATGCGAACAAAAATAATAGTGTTACAAAATAATGATCTGTCTCAAACAGTGGCACAAGATTGCATAGAACAGGCTAGAAAATTTGGAATCCACGCCGAAGTATTTGACGCTATAAACGGATTTGATGCGGCTGCGCATCTAGAATTATTAAACATAAATCCACTGGGAAAATTTAAAAAAGGAAGAGTTGGAATAGTTGGGTGTTTGCTAAGTCATTATTATTTGTGGCTTGATTGTATCAAAGACAATGTTCCTTATCTTGTGCTAGAGCATGATGGATATTTTATCAAGCCATTGCCAGACAATATTTTAGATTCATTTGATGATGTTATCAAATTAGATTCTGGTAACCCTTACAGCGATTCTTATGAACACTGGTTAACAACCCACGAGAATGATACTTCGTCAACTTACATCATTGAAGATCGCGAAGGTGGCGGGGGAAATCGTGAAACTGCCGCTGGCTGGAATAGCATGGGTGCCTATGCATATATTATCAAACCGCATGCGGCAGAAAAACTAGTTGGTTGGGTCAAAGCCAATGGGTTCCTTCCAACTGATTGGCTAATAGGTACAAAAATTGTTAATATAACCCACTACCGGCCTACTATTGCAAGATTACACCCACTGTATGCAACAGATGGTAATATTAAAAAATTGTCTACCACAATGAATTTGGAGAAATAACATGAATAACGAACAAGATAAAAGTGCCGAGGATTCTGCTACCTGGGCTCGTAAATGGACCAAAGAACGATATATAGCCAAGCACCGATCTAGTTGGGAAATAGCAGATGCTTATCTCAATCAACCCATAGGAAGATTGTTGGATATTGGATGTGGCTTTGCCTGGGAAAGCCGCTGGTTCAATGAAAAGTATGGCACAGAACTTTGGTTGTTGGATGGAGACTCTAGTACCAATGCTACCAAGCCCGAAACTGCCAGTTACGGTAACTGGAATACAGACTCTAGTGAACTAAAATTTTATCACACCTTTGATTTCTTGGATTCTAAATTAAAAGAACTAGGTACAAAAAATTACCATCTAGTAGACGCTAATAATATCAACATACCCGATGATGTTAAATTTGATGTTATCACATCGTGGCTCAGTTGCGGTCATCACTATCCGGTAAAGACCTATATAGATCTCATGCGTCAACACTCGCATGAACATACTAGAATTATTTTAGACATCAGATGCAAGGGCACAGCCACAAACTACATTGGCGTAGATGGATTTGAAGTTGTGAATGTTGTGAGTAATGCAGGCGGCAAAAAACGTGCTACCGTGGAGATAAAGTTGTTATGACTAGTGCATACTACGAAGAATCAGTTAGACTGGGTCGTGAGTTCCAGGTCAACAACAAGAGTTGGGCTGGATACGACGTTGTAAAATATCAGAAGTGTATCAAAGATCTGGTGGATCGCTATGGTGCAAAAACTATACTAGACTACGGATGTGGCAAAGGCCTGCAATACAAAGAGCGACTGCCGTATGGCGGCGGTGCTGGGATTGAGTTACCTGAAGAAGAATGGAAAACGTTTGATGAATATTTAGGTGTTACAGTTTATTGTTATGATCCTTGCGTGGCAGGCTTTGAACAACTGCCGCCTGCGGGTACTAAATTTGATGGGGTTATTTGCACACAGGTGCTGAATAGTATTCCTGACGCAGACATGACTTGGGTACGTGAGCGGCTAGAATCTTATGCTGAACAGTTTTGTTTTGTTGGTGTAAACTTCCAACGTGAAGCCAAAGGTAAGAAAAGCATGTACGATCCTGCTCACTTTCCGCTGCCAAGAACACGAGAGTTCTTCCGTAGTTACTATCAAGACTGGAACTCCAGTGACTTGTTCTGGTGGTGGAAAGATCGTCCTTACTACGACACCTGGTTGGATGAACAATTAAATCAGACCTGGCAAGATGTCCCAGATACCTTCAGCGGTAAGTATGAATACATAGAGGTAAATCACCGATGATAATAGATCCTGAATATCAAGCACAATTGGCTACCATGCACAGCCAAGGTCAATTTGTTAGAGGTGGTAAAACTTTAAAAAGTGTACGACCGTTCTTGGAAAAATATCAACCTACTAGTGTGTTAGACTTTGGATGTGGCCACGGTGCGCTGATGGCCAGCATACAACAAAAATACCCCAATATGCGTGTGGAAGGTTATGACCCAGGAAATCCTGACCATAATCGAGTTCCCAAACGTTCATTCGATGCTGTGGTCAGTGCAGATGTATTTGAGCACATTGAACCCAGCCACCTGGCTGAAACATTACGCATGATCAGCGACAAGATGATTGTTGCTGGATGGTTCAGAATTGCCTGCTATCCTGCAAAGAAACACCTGCCTGATGGTCGTAACGCTCACTTGATTGTGGAGTCCCCTGCATGGTGGCGGGAACAACTGCTGGCCAACATGGATATCACCATTGTGTCAGAAGCGATCTCTGTAGTTGACAAAAGTCAAAAGTGGCCCGATGTTGTGGGACACAACTATGATGTTGTGGTAGAGGTCAAGTAGGGCAGGAACTTTTGCCAGATGCGTCCTGCCTGTGCATCTGCGTCTGACCAGTGTGCGGCGGCTAGGTCATGCAACCATTGCTCTCGAGCAAATACAGCAGGTGATTCAATTTGAGCAATATCTTGATTGGCCACCGCCCAGGCTACACAACTTGAATCATCCGCAAACACAGGTATGCCAGCACACACAGCCGCTACACTGGCACTGCTGTTGAAGAATACTGCGGCATGAGCACCGTTTAGATTGTCTGTCAACTGCGTAATTGCAGGATCCGCTATCATGATGCTGGTATCGTTATTGAGTTGTCTTTTGTTCCACTTGTGAAAATCTTCAGATCTATAATCTCCTGGGTGAGGACGTATCATGATCTGGCGTTGGGTATGTTGTCGAATTTGTCTAATTTTTCCATTAAGCCATGTCATGGGATCCAATGCTTTCATGCTAAAGCCGCCATCACGTTGCATACAAATCAAAACATGACCCTGAAGATTTGATTGTGGAGATTTTAATTCAATATGTAATGCTTGTCGGATTTCGTCCCACTTACTTGAGTCGCTGTTATGATTGGCGTATTCAGCACGATCATAGAACGGTCCATTCAAACTGTAGCGTAGATACCTACTGCCGTCATCCGTATACTTCCAACAACTAGCATCAATACACATGGTATCGAGTCCACGTCTACGTTGTTCTGCTATGATTTCTTTGCGTAAGGTTATGTTACGTCCACCGGTGTTGGTGGTTGCCCAGCCCAACATCACTGCCAGACGACTGGGTGTGTAAACATAATCTCGTTCAACACGCACTAGGCCTCCTGAACTGGCCACCCCTGTGGCAAAACTTTCAAGACATTGAGTTTTGCGTGTGTGCTTTTTAACATTGGCCACACTGGAAACATAAACCACACAATCAAGCATTGTTTAATATGCGCCAGGCTGTGCCATCACGCATGTCCACTTCTGTAAATTGACAATATGCCATGTGTCGTGCCCAGGCTTCCACTTCCTCTAGGCTGGGTCGGCGCGGGTTTTCTATTTCAGCAAGACTTTGACTACACAACGGTCCGGCCGCATTTGGACCCAGTGTGATTGCTGGTTTACCATGTAGCAAGGCTTCGCCTGCGGCAATACTGGAGAATGTGACCAAGCAATGCACATCACGATCCAAGGCCATCTCTATTGTGTCATCAAAAATTCTGGCACTACGACCCTGTTTGGTTCTTACAACAACAGGTCTGTCTGAGTACTTTTTGATTTCTTGTTGTACAGTCTCCAACCAATCGTCAAGTATGATATCGTAGTTGTTCAGTAACTTTTGACTGGGCGGTGCCAAAAGAATATTTGTGCCCGGGCGCATTTTTTTTGGTCTTGCATTGGTTTTTTCTAGTCTGTCCCAGGGACGTTCTACAATATCACCAAACCATTGCACATCATTTTTGGTAATTCTGTGATACAGTTTTCTTTTACCGTTACCAAAGTAGCCAGTGTCAATATAGTAGAAATCTCTTCCTGAGGCGCGGCAGGCATCCATTTGTTTGCGTTTGGTGATGCCACGCAACACCACAGCAGTTTCTGTGTGTTCTTCTCGGGCCCAGGTGCTGATTTGACCCCCGGCACCTTGTACAAAACTGCTTAGTATGGGATCGTACATATGACCTTTTCTTTCGTATCTGTATTCGCTGTCGGTGCTCACTATGTTGTTGACCGGTAGCGCCGCCAATTGTTCACTCAACGTTTGGAGTGTGATACCGTAAGTGGATCCTGCTGGATCCACTCGATACTTTAGTATGTTATCAAATATTTCCCGTATCTCAGGAACCACTTGATCTAACACATGCGGTTCGGGCGGAGCAGGAGGTTCTGGCGGCGGAGGCGGAATATATGATGATTCGTCTTCCTGTTCCCAGATCATTCTATTGACCTTTGCTGGCAATATTCAGTTAGTATGCGTTCTCTGTGCCATTCACTACCCATGGGAGTGTCAGCAAACTCGTGAAAGCATGGAGTGCCCAGGGTGTAATGCAACAACTTGGCCGCGGGATTAGGCCCGTATTCATCGGGTAACCAGTTCCATTCTGGCGGCAATTCACCAATGCGAGTATCATCCAACCACGAGAAGCGGTGGAGTTCACTACCTGTGGATCGTTGCACAAACTCAGGAGAAAGTTTACGATTGGGAAAACTATTACAATTCCACAAAATAACACTAGACCAATTTTTTCTAGGATAGTCTTCATTTTTAGAACCTAGGTATTTCACAGGCATGCGAGTCTTGTAGACATGCTTGACCACTTGCACGTCTTTGGTAACATCTTTCATAGCCCAAAGTTCTGCAACATCACCACGCACAATCATGTCACCGTCAATGAAGATAGCCGAACCCGAAAATCCCATCAAGTACGGCACCAAAAATCTTGTGTAGATAAAGTGATTGCTACCGTCAGTGTGTGTTTCCGAATAGTCCCGGAACAGATTCAGTGCTACAGGCACAATACTCACAGGTCTGCTTGCGTGTCTAATAATGCTGTTGACACAGGTGTGATATGCTATGGCCTCACGCGGATCATAGCCAATAAAGATTGGTATAATGTCTTTCATCTGCGCTCGATATCCTCTTCTACACAATTCTCACCGTATTGTATTTCAATTAGTTTGAGTGGTTGGTCAGTTTCGTTGCACAACATGTGCCATTGATTTTTAGCAATCCAAATATATTCGTGCGGTCCATATGTACCTACCAAGTCGTGATCGCTTGAACTGTCTAGTGTGTAAACTGCGGCTTCACCTTGGGCCACAAACCAAAACTCTGCACGTTGATCGTGACGTTGCATACTCAAACATGTTTTGGGTGCCACAGTAAGTTCTTTGAGTTTGGTATGTGTGCCTACTTCGTGTAACACACGATAGTAACCCCAGGCACGTGATGTTTTGGGAGTTTTCCACTCCTCTAATATCCAGGAACTAGAATTGGCTTTGTCTTCCCCTCCGACCCCAAACACAAATTCCACATCATCAAATACCTGTTCTGGAATGTTTTTGGATGTACGGTCTCCGCCGTTGGCAAACACAATTTCATCGTTGGGATATTTTTCCTTGACCTTGCGGATAGCATCAATGCTGGATCCGTCATCGTCGTTGAATTCGATTACTTCCCCAACCATGTGTAGATTGTCCAACACAATCATGCGTTCGCGCCAGGGCATGAATGGGCGGCCTTTTTTGCGTGTGAGCCACGCATCAGAGTTTAGGCCCACAACCACGTGATCACCCAGGTGATCAGCATGATTTAGGTAAGAGATATGCCCGGAATGCAGAGGATCAAAGCCACCAGTTACTATGACGATTTTCATGCAGGTATTTACACCTGGATGTCTTCCATGCCTGCAGTTCTTAGGCGGACCACATGTCCCATTTGCCACTGTTTGGTGTCCAGCCCCTTGAGTATGCCTAACCAGCGATTACGCAGGTACGCCACTTCATTGATCAAGGTTTCGTAGTCAATAACTTCGTCTTCGCCGTCCACATACTTTTCAGCATCTCTTGATGTCAGCGCACGAGCGTACCCTTCAAGATACTTTTGAAAATGTTTTCTACGTATCTTACGCAGTTGGATATTGAGATAGTTTAGTACTGCCTCAATCTCTTGCAGTTGATTGTACCTAAACTCAGTGATGCCGGGCAAAGCGGTGATATTCTTTTCCACTAGGCCGTAGATCTTGCAGTCCTTTTTGGCATCTTCAAGTTCACGCTCGTAGTGATTTATGAAGTCTGGGATGGCACCAAGGCTGGCAACTACGCGGCTGTACCACATTAGTTTTCCCAGTCTTCGTCTTCTTCCTCTTCTTCTGACTCATCTTCTTCATCTTCTGCCGCATAGTCTTTGTCGTTGTCAAGATATGCAGTCAGCGCACGTTTGATGTCTGAATCACCTTTGAAGGCCGCACGAATGTCTTCCACATCACTATCATTGTCCATCAAGATCTGTATCACAGTTTCCGCAGCTTCGTCACGGTCTACTGTGTTTACAAAACGCTTGAGTTCTCCCCAAATTTCACTGGCTATTGTTTCACTCATCTGCTGTTTCCTCCGGAGTACTTACCTCTGCTCTCTGATTTGCAAAGTCTTTCATAACAGTATCGAGACAATTGTCGTCATTGCGTTCCCATGCCTTACGAAACTTCTTGATCACTTCGCCGTCGCTTGTGGTAAACACCAAACTATTGCCTTCTTTCTTGAGCATGGCTTTCTTCTCAATCAAGTCGGTTAGTCCCGAATAAGGACTCATTCCAGTTTCGTACGGAATTTTAACTTGTACACCTTCGAAGGGTTTGGCGTAGCGAGTTTTCATTACCTTGCATGCGGCACGAATGCCCATGACGTCGGTAATCTTGTTACCGTCTTCATCTTCTTTGAGTTTGAGTTTTTTCATGGCAACAACAATCGAACTTGCATAAACAAACCCTTGACCACCCGAGATTTTATCGTCAGGATCAAACATGTCTTGACTAGCGTATGTGTGATTGGTACAAACCAAGCCCACATTGTAACTGCCAAACATGTTTACACAGTTACGAACCAGTGCAGTAAGTGCTTTGGGTTTACGGCCCATGTCACCTTTCATATCACCCGCATCGAACTGGTTAACGTCAGTAGGGGTAAGCAACATGCCCAATGAGTCAATAACAAACAACACCTTTGGACGTTCGCCATCTGGTAGTGCTTTGTAGTCGCTCATGAATGTGGAGATTGTTTTGGCCACATCATCGATCATGGCCATTGACAATTTCAACAACTTGGTGTCGCTAGTGTCTACCCCAAGATCATGCAACCATTTTTCATCTAGTGCATTTTCACTATCAATCAGCACCACATAGATGCCTTGCTCCTGTGCGTTCTTAATAATGTTCCCAGAACAAATATAACTTTTACCGGCACCCGATTCGCCAGCAAACACAGTAACTTTGCCCAATGGTACGCCGCGAGTGAAGTCTCCGCTGATCAGGTAGTTCAAGGCATAGTTGCCTGTTGAGATCCAGTCTGTGGGATCGTTAAATCCAATACTAAGGCCATCAATGCTCTTAGTGATTTCCTTGCGGAACTTGCTTACGTCAAATGGTTTTCCCATGTTTACTCCAATGTAATAAAATTATTTTCTATCAGTGAATTCTTATAGAACAATTGCCTGTATTGTAACAGATTTTCATCTAGTTTGTCAAAGTTTGCCAGTGGCATTTGGCTACCCACACAGGGCAAACCATGTTGATCACACCATGTTTGATATTGTGTTGGCGGTGCCCATGTTTCGGGTCGTGCTACATTCAATTGCAATGTTGTGTATAATTCCGAAAAGTCATTCAAATCAGTATCCACAATTGAGTCGTTGTTTTGCCATTTTTGCCAAGTAGATCTACCAAGATTGTTGTAGGCAATAGATATATTGTAAACTCCGAATCCCAATGCCCTTGTACCAAAACGGTTGGACATTGTGTAATTGGGATCTGGAGTGACTGCTTTGAAATTCAAAGTAGACTCCTCAATAGCATGTATCAATTTATTGATTGCCTCTAGATCTCCCGGCAACACATGATCTGCTACAGTAGCAATATTAGGAAAACGTTGATGAAGTTTGACCCACAGTCTGTGTAGATGATTGAGATCATCTTGATTGCCTGGGTCAAGCTCCATATCAAAATCTGTCAAATGCAATCGATTGTGAACAAAAGATTGTATGCGATCAAAACGTTGTTGTAATTCTTGACTCAGAGAAGCATACCCTAGGTCCGACACTGTGTATTGATTTAGAGCACGAGAATTAAGTTGCTCTACAAAATATTCGTAAACACTGTGATCGATAACCGCAAGTTCTATAACATCATGAGTTTGAGTCCAGCGCAGTTTTGGCATACAATAAAAACAAGGCCCGTAGGCCTTGTTCAATTACTTTTGCTGTCTAGCGCGGATCATGGCCAAAATGTCTTCGGCCTTTTGTCCACTAGCGGCAGGTTTTGCCACAGGAGCGGTTGGTGCTGGTGCTTCGTCTTCATCAAAGTCGCTGACAGGAGCCGCTACTTTGAGTGCTGGCTTTGCTGCCACTTCATGAACATCACCGTGTCCATCTACTGCTACAGCAGGTGCCGGAGTTGAACTACCGGCAGGTGCTTGTACACCAGCAGGACGGAAGTATTGACCCCAACGCTCTGTGTCGTATGGCTGGCCATCAACTGATGCTTCAAACATCTCTTTGATCACCTTCAACTCAACATCAGTTGGCTTCTTGGGCAAGAATGTGCTCAAGTCAAACAGCCCATGTGCATCAACTGCGGCTTGTTCTGCTTCGGTCAGGGCCGACTCTTTACGAGCCCACTTTGACCCATTGTAGTCAGCGAAGCCGCCCTTGGCACCTTTGCTGATACGGAAGTCCAGGCCACGCAAGTAGTCTGTTGGCAATTCTTCCAGTTCAGGATCCATCAAGGCTCCTTTGATGGTTGTGAAGATTTGTGGACCAATGATGAATCGGCGAATTGGATTCTCAGGTGACTTGTCATCGCTCAAGGGATTCTCACGCACAAAGCCTTGGAAAATGTAACTGCGTTTCTTCCAGTACTTACGACCCATGTCTTCAAGGCTCTTGTCCTTGAACCAGGTACGAACTTCTGCCAGGATTGGGCAGGCTTCGTTCCACATTTCCACGCAAGGTACTTGTACCATAACTTGCTTGGAGTCCATCTCTCCTTTGACGCCGTTGAAGGGCAAACGAATCATTGCTCGTTCTTGCCAGAAGAATGTGTTTTTTGTGTTACCGTCGGGTAGGAAGCGTAATGTGGCAGATGCGCCTTCTTCCATGTTCCAATGTGGGTAAATCGAATTGTCCCCACCGGTGGATTGCCCACCTTGTTTTGATTCTGCCGCTTGTAAACGTGCGCGAATATCTGCTAATGATGCCATATTGTGTTGCCTTTCTATGCGTTAATATGATTTTAAAATTTAAGTCTTGCTTAAATGCTGCCTACAAGGTTATTTTAACACAGCCTGTCTGTGTTTCCTACCAGTACGGTAGAGAATTTTGCCTAACTAGTTGTTTACGGAAGTGTGCGCTACTACACACACTTCTTTCATGTGTTTATTTATGTTATTTCAGCAAAGCCAAGGATTTTATTCTTGCCAGCACAGCATCGCCTTCTTTAAGCCCATCGCCGAGTTTGTCACCAATCTTGCCGCCTGCTAGGCCTCCGATTACACCGCCAACTGGTCCGCCGGTTACAGCACCCATTGCTCCACCTGCAATTGCCCCTGGAAGTCCACCAATGGCTCCACCTAGGGCCGCGCCAGCCGCTGGGCCTACTGCTTGTCCGGCCATGTCACCTGCGATACCTCCGGCAGCACTGCCTGCCAATGTACCTTTCCACCCATCAGTGAGTTTCCGTGCATTTCGCACAATCTCGTTGTCTTCATCACCGCGAGCCCGCCCAGGATTCTCATCTGAACCGTGATACAAATTCTGACCGGCACTGTATATTGCATCAGCAGGTGCATTTGCTACGTCAGCGGCAGTTGCTCCAATATCTTTGGCAGTGTTGGTTATTGGAAGATTTGTTTCTCTTACAAATTTTGGAGTTTCATCAGGAGTGCCCGAATCATTGGCATTAGTGGCCATTTTATTGCCAAGCGTGGCTCCTACTATTCCTCCAGCAAGTGCTCCTGGAAGTCCGCCAGCGGCAAGGCCACCCATGCTGCCAACGAACCCACCAGCACCGGCACCTGCCAATTTTTCTCCAGGGTCATCTTCTTCGTCCATGGTTTCATACATGCCGCCACATTCGGCCAGACCGTGTTCAGGACAGTATTCGCCTTCCATGGTCATGTTGCATCCGGCACCTTCTGTAGCCACTGGCATGGCCATTGGGGCAATAAGGTTTTCATTTACACCTAATTCATCTGCCAGGCGATCGCTGATCCAGTTGTAAGGATCGCCAGTACGTGCTTTCATTGTGCCATAAGGCATTTCACCATTGTCACTGTAGTAGTCATACAAGGCATGATACAGGTCATCATCAAGGTCACCGTTGGCTTCGAAGTTTTTGACTTCGTGTTTGAAACGGTTTAGAATGTGCTCTAGTGTTTCGCCTGCACTGTCCATCAAGCGGCTTTCGGCCACTGGCAATCCGGCCAAGTTACGCAGGCTGTTGATGTCTTCGAATGTGGCCAGGTTGTCACCTTCTGCCGCCACAGCAGGTTGTTGCGCTTTTGTAACACCAATTGTGAACTGTCCCATTACCGGTTGGGTAAATAACCACCGCTGGTCTCTAAACATATCAAAGTATGGATTAACTGCTTTGTTCATGTTTTCCCCTGTAAGCGCACCAGGTTGCCGTAAATAAGGGTCGTTGAGACTCTTGCCCATTTCTCGATACACATCGTCTGCCCACCGCTGGCCTCTGCGTTTGCTGATAGTGATTGAACCATCATCATTGTATTTGGGCTCAAACTTGTCCTGACCACAATATTGATCTAATGATTTGAGTATTTTTTGAGCATACTGGTTAGTTGCCTGTGGATCTATTTGAGCATCTAACGCTGGCGCCACTTGTCCTGGTATTGCTTCCGCAATAGGTTGTTGTGGCATAGGATTAGGTGGTACAGCCGCTGCCACAGGAGCAGTTGCGCCTGTTTGTGGTTCGGCAGGATTGCCCGGAGCGACAGGCTCTGGCAACTCAACGCCCAGTTCGGCCAAGCGGTTCATAACTTCTGTATCGTTCCAGCAGTTGGCTCGCGGATCTTGATCAGCCAGAGCATGCAGTCGATCAAACAATTCATCGTCACCCACCAAGTCATACAGTTGTTCTGTTGCGTTGGTTGCATCGGGACCAACAATGAGTTCTTTGGTCATGAGTGTTTTTAACTTGTCCAATTGCTCAGGAGTTTCTGGCAGGGTCCATGTGCCTTCTGCTAGATTGTTAATCCAGTTTTCAAAAATATCTGCTTCTTTCATATCTTGTCCTCTTTGCTGAATCTTGGCCAGCAGTGGTAATGCCGCTTCAATACGGCTGTCTATACTCTGTTCAATGAACAGGGTCTTGATGTTGTCAACAACACCTTCTTGTTCGTTAATGGTGGCTGGATGCCACGATTCGAAATACTTTGCGTAGCCACGGCCTGAGGCCATGTGCTTGAGATTTTCACGTAAGGTTTGATAGTAGACTTGTGCTTCTGTTACTAGTTCTTGTGTGACACCTTCCAAGATACGATTGGCACTTGCTCTATTGAACCGGCTTAACACAGCAATTTCGGTTACTGTTTCTGAGATGTGACAGCCGCGAATGTCATAGGGCTTGCCACCTTGGCGCACATGTTCCAACATGGCTCTGGCACCACTTAGACTTTTAAATCCCAGTTTGAACTTTTCACCCTCGGCTGTTTCGATAAACATCCGGTCAATGTGGCGATAACGTGCATCACCTTCGCCCAAGGGCTGACTGTGTACAATTTGTAATCGGGCTTGAGTAGGCTCGCCTGCGTAACTGACTTTGCGAGTGCCATAGTAGCCTTCAAACAGGCCCTCTTGTATGGCTGCCATGCCTTGCATGGTGTGCTTGAGTTGGTTGATGTCCGCTATGCTGTGTGTCCAACGATTGCTGGTGGCCTTTTGATTCAGGTGCTGTAAGAAGTCAAAGAACTCTGACTTGTCATCACCTTCCATGGTACGACCTAGATTGTCCCCGTACATGATCTTCATCTCATTGTCGCTGTCCAGCACAATGACCATGGTGCCGTAGTTCTTGCCTGCGCCGGAAATGTAGTCAAATGTAAATGTTTTGGCATCTTCTGCGTTGGAGGGCTTGCCCATTCGGTCCAGCATTTCGGGGTGGAAATTGCGTGTGGCCAGCAAATCCAGCAGTTGTTGTGATATAGAGTTTGTTGTTGCCATGGTAGTATATTTAGCGCATCATCGCATCAAAGCAATGAAGGGAAAAGGTTCGATTATGTTATCAGTGTGGTCTTTTAGGTAGGAATTAAGGTCTGCATGATAAGATTGTAACAACATCAGCATACGGGTCACAAGCAGGCCTGCCATCACAAGATCATCTGTTTCTCCGATCTTGGCCGCGTAACTGGAACCGGCAGCCACAAATGTTTTTAGTTCAGTTATCAGGGGTTTTGAGTAGATCTTCATACGCCCAGATTCTATTAGAATTTTGAACTTGTTGCAGGCCACAATCTTGCTCTTGTTGGTAGTGGTAAATCCCTTGCGGATTCTGCGTCCGTTTGAACTTTGTACTGAATTGTCGCTGAGGAAATAGCCCGGGATATTTTCTTCTCCGTATTCTGCAATGGAGATCAAGGCTGCTTCACCCAAGGTATTGTTTTCCACTGAGTAGTAGATTTTCTTTTCATCCTTGACCACTGAGTGTATTTCTTTGATGATGTCTGCTAGGATTCGGATCTGTGTGGGCACATCCGTTCGGTTGTGGCGCCATTCGGCCACTTGTTCAGTGGTTTCTGCTTCAAATACTTGTATGGCCGAAGGATCGCCACCTGTACCCAGGCTAGGATCAAGTGCCACAATGTACATCTTGTCCTGGTCAATGGGGCGATACCAGCGTACTTGTCCAGTCTTGTGTGTGGGTTCTTGACCTTCCAGTTCCAATAACTTGATAGGAGCGATCAATGTTTCGTCGTTGATAACAAAGTCACAGTCCATCTCTCGACGGAAACGTTCGTCGCCTAGTTGGCTACGCTGTTCTGCGGCCCAGGCATCGTCACGGTCTGGGTGCTCACGCCAAAAGGCACGAAATGCCCGAAAGCCGTTGATGCCCAGGCCATCGGCTCGTGGGTTGCCAAACTCATCTTCTGTCTTGTTGGCACCCTTCCAGATGTAGGCAAACTGATCTTCGTCTGAGTTGGGCGTGCTAGTGATAATTGCTTTACCACCTGTGCTCAGTGTGGGTGTGATAGATGTCCAGAACTCTTTGGCAATTGTGGGTCTCACAAACGCAAACTCGTCTAGATACAGCAAGGTAATACTCATACCACGACCGGTATTTTCAGTTGTTGTTTGACTTACAATACGTGATCCGTTGTCAAACTCTAACGAGCCTTTGTTGTAACTGGTGGCACCTGCTCTAATATGATTAGGGCATAGTTCATAGGCATAGCGAATACGTTGCATGATCTCTTGTGCGCCCAGATATTTGTGTGCGGCAATAAGAATAGTAGCATCAGGTATAAACATAGCATACCATAACAGGTAACCTGCGGCTGACGTTGACTTACCGGTTTGTCGAGGCATCAGCGAAATTGAGAAACGATTGTTGTGATAGTTTGCAATCAGTCTCTGTTGATATTCAAAAGCATGATACAACATTTTGCCACGAACAGGATGTTGAATATGAAAAAAGTTGTCCATGAAGTACATAGGGCCGGTCACAGGATCTGCGCACCGAGCAAAGTCTTCAAGTTCTGATTCAGTGAATGTTTCTCGACGATGTGGTGCTTTGACCAGTACAGTATCAAGCGTATTTTTTGCGCCAATCATCCAATATTCTTTCTGCAAACATTTTGTGTCCTTGTGGGCCAGCATGCATGTAATCTCTGGCATACTCTACTTCTTCTCGACTGCGAGCAAAATAATCGTGTGCGTCGTAGGTCAAACAGGGTATTCCTAAATTTTGACAAAGAGCCTGAACTGCCAATTTGTTCTTTGCGTTATTTAAGTCTTGATTACCTTCATTTGTCATCCAGTGCTTGAGAATCACATCAGCACCGAACTCACCGTCAGTGGTATTGGGCATCATTGTATGCATTTCAGGTTTGCCTGTTGCTCTAATAATATCAAATCTGTTTTTAGGTGGAGCGGCCATGACAACCAACTCCGGGCGTAACACTGGCAACCAGAACTTTGCCAACATAAAACAAGTGTCTGCGCTGGTACCGCCCCAGGCCAAGTTGTATGATGTCATGTTGAGTTCATTGCCCAATATGGTCGGCCAGATTGTGTCAAGTGGCAGTCCAATGCCCACTGTGTAACTACAGCCCAGTGCAACCACCGACTTGACTCCAAACTCAAATTCTTGGCATCTGAATCCATACTTGTTTATCTTGTATGTGATTGCATTGGGCTTGTCCCAACCTTTGGCCTGAAAATATTCACGGTGTGCAGGATCTTGTATCATGCGCTCGTAACTTTCTTTAGTGTCTGTTGGCAGCCAATCTAGTGTTCGTCCGGCACATGATATCCCCGGGTGCCACGGTGGTGCCAATGGCAGTGAATCTTTAAACGAATCCATGTTTGATTCCTTCTGCAAGTTCTGACCATAGGTCAACAAAATGCGTTGTTTTGTTTAGTTCAGTTTCTATTTTTTGATGAAACTTCAACACCTCAGGTTTATACTTGTTGATATCTTTGACATAAGTGTTATCCTGTAACTGCTTGCGATAGTTTTGTAGCGTGTGTATTCCTAAATTAATGTGGTGGCCCCAGCGTTCTGTCACTTGATCAATTTGAGACATTGCCTGCAATCGCAGTTGTTCAGGCAGTCGTCTTGCATCTAGATCATAAGGATGCATGAGTTCGCACCAGTAAATTTCTAAAGATCGGGCTGTACAGAATTCATAATATGAAATCAAATCAAATGCATTGTATATGCTGTAGGCCGGGTGTGCTTTGATTGTTTGTGAATCTTGATTCATAGTGTCAAGGTTGGCAGTTAGTGTTGTCCATTGTGCTCCGTTGCGAACATATTCAAACTTGTCAGCCTCAACATTGTCAAAACTCACCATCCACTCCACACGTGGCCAAGTCTTGAGTTTTTGGTATATAGGGTTTGTGACAATGTTCACACTGAGATTGGTTGTGACCATGACATTGACTTTGTTGGGATCAAGGTGATCTAAAAAATCAGCCAGGCCTTTTTGCAATAGTGGTTCTCCGCCACCTAGACTGAGTCCGTGTATGTTATGGCCTTGTGTTTTTGCAAGTGCAATCAAGTCCTCATGCTCATTTTTAACATGATTGATAGGTATTTTCTTGACGCTTTGCCAGGCTGTGCTGGTTTCAGGATTACAATACACACAAGATAAGTTACACAAATTACTCCAGTTGACCACAAGATGTTGTAATTCAAAAAAATCTAAATCTTTGTCAATCTCTGTTAGTGTACTTTGGTCAGCATGGCGCACCGTCCTGCCACTTGAACCTGTTGTTTCTTCAAGACTTTTGCACCAACTGCATCCTGGGTGCCATTCACCACGAGCCATGGTTTCTCTCATGCTTGTTAATATAGGGCCTCGAATGATGTTTTGTATTGTGTCTTTTTTGTTGTTTCCCACCATCTCTACACAATGGAAACAAGGACTAACATGCCCGGATTGATCAATGTTCAAACTGGTCCAAGGCGCTGAGCAAAATGTAGGGCTGTCAGTTATTTGCATAGGAATTCCAATTCTGGCCATAGTCGTACAAAATCTCCCGATTTGTCTGGATGGAACACAGTTTCGTTGTCATGAATATGTTTACGAAAGTTTTGTTGTATCTCAGGATTGGGCTCTGATTGACTGTACTTGTCTCTTGCTTGATCAAAGAACTGTCGCTCTGCTGGGGTAGCAATGTCCATCTCATAGAATCGATCGATTTCCCGGCTGGCCAACTCAGCCACTTCGGGTCCATGTTGGAACGGATCAAGATAATCTGGTTGGAATAAATTTTGCCACAGCACTGTGGTGCCAGTATCTTGGGCAAACTGCCTAAACTCACAAAGTCGTGTGGCACTGTAAATATTGTATACAGCGTGTATGCCGCCCCAATGGCCATTGTTCTTCATGAGATATTTAACTGTTTGTATATTGTGTTGCAACAACTTCCAGTCAGCACCGTGACGTACATATTCTAGTCTATCACCCGTGTTGTCAAAACTCATGGACCAGCCTACATTACGTCTCTGGGTAAGTTTTTTAAATATTTTATTTTTTTCCAGATCAACATTCATATTTGTGATCAGTGTTACTATGGCACTTTCAGGAATGACATCTAGCAAGCGTTCGTTTTCGGGCAATAATAATGGTTCGCCTCCGACCAAGGCCACTTCGTGTATGTGTTCATGATGTTGCTCAAGAAAGTCACACACTTGTTCATAGTAGGGTCTTGTGCCTGATCGGAATGGCACGTTTTTTATACTAGCCCATTTACTAGAACAACCGGGCCCACAGTAGTTACAACTCAAGTTACAGGTTGTGTTCCAACGCACATCAAATATCACAGGATAGTGATATCGGTCACCTGCTAGGGCATAATCAAAGTTGGGATTCACACGGTTGTGCCAGGCACGTTCCGAGTCTGCGCCAAAGCGTTCGGCTTTTACACAATTACTGCAATACTCATGCGGCTGACCTTGTGCTAGGCTGGCACGTATTTCTGCCATTAAATCAGTGTTTAAGATTTCTTCAATGGTGTTGGCATTGAGGTTACCCAACATGTTGGGATTGCCTGCGCAACAGGTTTTGACATTGCCTTGGGGATTGATGTGCAGGCCACGCCAGGGTGCCGCACAGTAGAAATTGCTCATGTAGTATTTACATGCCCAATTTTGCGATGCTACATTTACACCGGGCTGTAGGGATTACGATGTCGATCGTATCCATCGTCGGGCGGTAATACCGGGTACTCGTTATTCCGCATTGCGACCACACCGGGCACGTTTGGCATTGGTCAATGCACCAAAATCCACTGGCCATTCTTTGCCAGGTTGTACTTCCGTAACACCTGGGGGAAACTTATAGTCAACCCCTGCTACTTTTTCTATTTCTGCAATGGGCCGGCGGAACACAGTCAAGTCGTTGCCCAGGTTAACATAGGGCTTGGTATGTGGGAATACCCAACCTGCGGCCTGCTTGGTTGTGTTGTTGATAACAATCTTGTAGAAGCCATGTGGTACAATAACACCGTTGCCAATTGTGGGGTCACCGGCACCATACAATGCACCTACATAAATTGTGAAAGGTTGGTTTAGTTGCACCGTCCATCCGCGAACTGCTGTTTCCAACAGTTTCCAAATACCACGATTTAATGATCCGTGTTGCGGATACATGTTGGTCATCAAGAAACTTTCATATTCCACTTGTGCTGACCAACTCAAGTCACCGTCAGGAGCGGCATGTCCTTTGTCGTAGCCTGTGCCTGCATAGTCATCTGGTCTGGCACCTGTGCCACCTAGGCTTTGGTCTGCTACAAATGCATTAGTGCGCGGAAAGCATCCTAGTGCGTTTTGTGGTAGTAGTGTATATGCCACATAAGCAGGAATCTTAACAGGTGCATCATATGCCACAAGATACGCTTCACGGCAAATTGCTTGTACCGGACGATTGACTATGGCAAATCCATAAGGTGAGTGTACTTGACATGCCTGTACAGGATTAGGAGCACGTTGATCCCAGGCTTGTGCTAGTCCTGCTGTGAGTAGCAAGACCACGGTTAATATTTTTTTCATTGTGTAGCCTTTTGTAATATGCTACTATTTAGTTAGTAACCGTTGAAGGGTTTTACTGGGCTGGTGTGATTGACCGAGGCTGGTTCTAAACTGTTGGGGGTACTTATCTGTACCTTTTTAACAGGCAGGCCGGCCATTTTCAATGCTTGATCAATAACTGGCTCTACTGAGGCATTGAATCCAGCAATCACAGCATCTTCGCCAAATGCGGCTTGTGCTGACCAAGCAGGCATGTTGGGTATGGGATCTTGTGTGCCGGCATCACTTCTGGCTCGAGCCATGGCCACACCCAGACGATATATTTGATAAGGGTCACTGGACTGCACCCCTGGTAACACAAACACATGATTCATGGGATCTGCCAGTTCAGGAGGCAATGTTGCTTCTTCAGTGATAAATTCTCGTGCTCTCATCAGTAGCCTTTAAATGCTTCAATGGGACTAGTGGTGTTTACCGCAGGATGTTCTTCACTGTCAAAATCGCCGTGATTTAGATCTTCATAATCTGCCCCAGCTGCCTTGTATGCTTGTATGAGCATTCGTTGCTCAACTTCAGTATAAGGGCTTGCTGTGCGTTTTTTTCCTACCCAACTCTTGCCATCCATCTTGATTGGTTTATTAGATCCGTCGGCCATGGCCACGGCCATCATCACACGATTGAGAGTATAGTCACTGTTGGCTTTTTCACTGTCACTAAACAAATTAAGGCCCACCGTGGCACTTTGATTACGGGTGCTTAATTTTCCCTGACGCATTTCAGTAACAAACTCTTGTGCTCGCACGATTAACTCGAAGTTGAGCCGTACACACCACTTGTGCCGGATGTGGCAGTACCTAGTGCTGTGGCTGTGAATGCATTGCCTGTAACAATGTTAAGGTAGTTGCCGGCTCCGATATAGTACTGTTGCACGGTATTACCTGGTACCACAATGGCATTGGCATACAAGTTGCCTGTGGGCATGGTGGTGTTCACCGGCACACCATTGGCCTGTATGTATTGAGTTTGTGTCAAACTAACTTGGAATGTAACGTTGGCCAACGTGGTAGCAATTTCTACCTTGTCTGTAGTCCAAGCCACGTTGGATACAGCGTTGACAACTTGAACAGCAGGCATTATTTTGTGTCCTTGGGTGGTTCACTCACAACTGGTTGAAACAAGTTGCGTGTTTGATCCAACACACCGGGAATGTACACTGGTTGTTGTTTGTAACCGCCAGTGGCAGGACTATGTGGATTGATAACAGGGGGTGTTGTCAATGCTGTGGTAAAAGGTTGTGTGGTCATATTATACTCCGTATTGTCCTTTGTATTGTTTCCAAAGATTAGCAGTGGAAGCAAGAATGCCTTCGTCAATATCTTTTTTCTTGACAGCATTTGTGCCTGGAATTTTTTCTCCAACTTTGACGTCATTATCTGCAAGGCCTTTTGTAAACAAGTTGCCTTCTTCAGTTTTTTCTTCGTCAACTTCTTTTTTCTTGACACCGGCCATTTCCATCATTCTATGAAGTTCTTGATCATCTTCGTATGTGTGTTGACGCTCGTCCTGGCTGGCAATCACAGGAATAGTTGTTTGTCCAGTTGATTTAGGACCGTTTAATCCACCCGAATATTCAAAACTATCTTGTGCAGTTTCAGTGTTGGTAGGATAATCAGGTGAATTTTGGCTTACAACGTCATCGCCATAGGCTTCGTCAACTGTTTCGCAGCCGCAGTCTTCTTGACCACATGCATCGCACACTTCGTCGTCGTGGCCATGATCATCATCAACTGCTTGACGTATTTGATCAGCAATGCCTTCTGCACCGTGTACTTCTATTTCGGCGCCAGGTGCTTGGCCGCCCATGTCATGATCGCCGCCTAGGCCGGCATTTTTCAACAACTCGCCCAGTTTCATGGCATCGTCATCAGTGGCAGTCACAGTCACGCTCCGACTTGGGCCGCCTGTGGCGTCAGTGTTCATGCTCATGCTGATATTCATGCTTTCAGAGATCATGCTTTCTAGTTCACGATTCATGGAGTCATAAATGCCTTGTCCAAACCCGAAGCCACTTGATGCTGTGGGAGTGTCAGTTCCGCCTTGCTCTTTGACTTTCTTTTTCTTCTCGTCGTATTCAATGTCTTTGGTGACTTTCTTGCCGGCTTTTTCTGCTTTGGTATCTTCGGATCCACGCTTCTTGCCGTGAATGCCATCTTTCTTTTTCTCATCATACTCAATGTCTTTGGCAACCTTGCGGCCTGCACGTTCAGCACGGTTGTCACGGGTAGAAGTTTTTTCTTCGCCCATGGCCATTTCGTCGTCCTCTTGGTTCTGCATGTAGTCGTCCACAGCAGTCATCATGCTTTCGATCTTGGCCAACTTGGATTGTACCCATTCTGGCAGGTTGTCATTGTCGCCCAGGATCTTTTCCAGGGCTTGTGCATGACGCACCACAGTTTTAATACTGTCTTTGGCCATGTCGCCTTCTTGATCATACTCACCACGATCTATGATATCAAGATCACCTTCCGCCATGTCTTGTTTTAAGGCTTGCACAACAGCAGTTAACAAATCATTGAATGTTAATTTGGGATTGACCAAGGCACCGGGAACAATAGTTTTGTCGCCGTATACAAGGTCAACGTCGTCAAAATAAAGTGGAGAATTTCTTGGCAAACCGGCGTTTTTTTCTAACCAGTTTGTAAGTTTCTTTACATCCTGAGTTTCTTTGTAGTAACCAGCGACGTTTCCAAGATCGGCTTCGTTGGTTTTGCGACCGCCTTTGTGTTTGGTAGCCTTGCTGGTCACACGCTCAGGGCCTTTGTCAGCACCTTTTGGACGACCGCGTCCGCGCTTTTCACCTGCGGCTGGCTCATCACTATCAGCACCTACTGAATAACCTGTGTTGGGATCAACTCTGCGTGTTACTCTGCGGCCGCCAGGAACTTCTTGTGTGTCATGCTTGTCACCGTGTGTGACATCGCCAACTTTGCGTTTGCGCATTTCATCACGGGCGCTGTCCACAGTCGGAAAGCCTTCGTCAGCCACTTGCTTGTTGCCGCCTTTGCGCAACATAGCAAAGTCGTTGGCATCTAGTTTGCCGTTCTTGTTCATGTCAATTTTCTTTTGCTTGGGACTAAGTGCGCTTTTGATGGCTTCAGCAGCCACGTCACCCAACATCTCATCAACTTCTTTCTTGGCGCCGGCAATCTTGTCGGCAAAAGTAATTTTGTCTTTGGGAGGTGCAAGTTTAGCAAATGACTTTTGTTTAGGTGTCATTGGCGCACCGTCTTCTTCAGCCATGGCAGCATTTCTCATTTTTGCTGGCATCTGTGATGCTAACTTTTGAGCATGCATTTTATCGTTCATATTGGCTTTATGGACACTGGTTTTATTGGATAAATCTGCATAGTGTTGGCTTGCTTTATTGTACCCAGGAATCAATGCCATTTCAGGATCATCACTTTGTTTAACCAATTTACTTTTTATACGGTCAACTTCATTATCAAATTTTACACTACGTCGGTTTGCCGCATTTCTAGTTCTGTTTAGCAACTCAGAACTTAGTTCATCAAGTTCTTGTGGCTTCTTGCCAGTTTGTGGCATGCCCATCTTGCGTTGCAAGTCTTTGCGCATGGATTGATCGTCACCATGGCCCAGGCGGTTCATCACAGCGCCGCCAACTTTCTTGACTGCACTGCCAACTCGCTTGGCCACATCACCCATGCCCTCGTCCATGTCTTTTTGTTTTTTACGCAAGGCACTATTGAACTTGTCATCTAGTCTATTGTATTTGTCAGATGCTTTTTGATCTCGGCGATCGTCAGCATCAGCATATTTCATACCTGCCTTGTCCCTTGCACGTTTTAATAGGTCAGTACTGAGTTCATTGACTTGGTCTTTATCATACTTGTCATACTTGGCACGAACTGGATCCAGTGCCTTGCCTTCACGTCCAGCCTTGGCCAGGGCCTGCATGCCTTCTTTGCCATACTTCTCATAGCCTTTGGCCGCACGGCTCATGCCTTCTTCTTCTAGTTTGCCAGATTTTTTCATCTTTTGGAACTGAGCACCCGCCACACGCTCACCAGCGGCCTTGCTACCGTATTCTTTGCCGGCTTTTTTTGCCAAGGCATCAAACCCAGTGGTCTTGTTGTTGTGCTTGCCCATGTCACGTTCATTTAACTGACCGTGTGTGGTTTCTGGCTTCTCGCGAATTGCGTTTAGTTTGTCGTTGAGATTGTAAAAAAATGTCATTGTATTATCCTCTTGGGTTTGCGCCAGTGGCTGGGCGGGGTTGACGCTTGATATTGGTCATGGGGCTCTTGTTACCCATTGGCAATTCATTTGTGGTTTTGGCAGGAGGTGTCTTGCCCCCGGCCACGGTAAAATTACTACGATATGCATTTTTCAAGACTTCGTGATCGTACGGACCAGTTGCATAGTCTTTGCTCAAGGCTCGTTGTTCTGCATCAGGAGCAGGGTATGGTGAATCTAACAAATCTTTATTTTGATCTGCAATCTTTTCACTTTCAATGTCGAGACTTTCTTCATATGGAGTGGACATCATCACAATGCGATTGGGATCCAGCCCAAGAATCTGTGCCAGTTGTTTGATTTGTGGCTCAATGGCTGGATACTTGAATTCCACATCCACAATCTTCATTGGCTGATTGGGAAACGCTGGAAAATCAGGGATCACTCGACGAACCGGTGTGCTCTTGGCATTTGACATATTGACAATGTCAAATTGAGCACATTTATCTCGGAGTTCTTTGAAAAAGCCATCGGGCACATCACCCACCACTTTGATGCGGTAGTTGTATGTACGTTCGCTTTCGGCTAGGTATTTGGCAAATGGTTTCATATTCAGTATCCTGTTGTATATTTATTCTTTTTGCGTGTTTTGGCTTTTGCCAATAATACGTTCCAGCAGATCATTGCGGCTTAGAACCACGCCGTGTGCTGTTTGTGCGGCGGCCATGCCCTCAGGATCTTTGGCATCCAGGGCTTGTTGTTGTTGATCTAGACGCATTTTTTTCATCTGTAGATCAATCATTTTGAGTTTCTTGTCCAGTTTGGCAGTCTTGGCTGTGATAGCATGACCCAGCATGTTTGATGCTACTGAAAAGATTTCACTGGCAAAGCGTGAATCAACTTGAAAACCAAGATCCATGAGATCTTTGTAACTGCCTGTTGCCAGGCCGGCAAGTTCATCCATTTCGGTATCTGTTGCTTCAAGCCCACGCACAGCAGGCAAAGCATTGTCTACTTTGTCAATGGCTTCGTCCAGGGCTAGTAGTGTTTCTCTATTGGTAGGAAGTGTGGGCAGAGCAAGGTCTACTTCTTCCTCGGTGTGTGGGAGATCAAAAAGGTCTTCAAGTTTACGAGTCATGCCAATATTTAGTGGCTCACGCTCGACCGTTGTGAAACATGTCTTGTTCGGTTATGACTCTGAATGTGAGTCCGTTGCGTCGGGCCCATTTGGTCGCCGCGTCCCATTTGGCATAGTTGATGGCAACTATAGCACGTTCTTTTGAACTCATTTTTGACTCAATTACGCTTTGTTTTTTGGGTTTGATTTCAATCAATTCGGCTCGCATTTGATTGCCTCTAGTGCGATATGTTATTAAAAAATCTGGGATATACTGTGTCATCTTGCCTGTCAAGGGATGACGATAAGGGATAGCAATTGATTCACTGGCCCACTGTAGTACAGCATCATTTGAGTCGCAGAACTTCATGAAACTAAATTCCCAACCAGATCTGTAGCGGGGCTCGCCGTTGCCCACATACTTGGCACGGTTCACTACTGTATATGTGCCTTGTGCCCAGTGTGCCATTATTGTCTGACGTTTCTAGCCGCGTAGTAGTTGGGTGCTACTGGTATGCCCACTCCCAACAAGGTAGCACGGCTTCTGATACTGTTGAGATAGTAGGCCATGTTGATGTTGAGATCCAATTGCTCACCGCTGGCCTGGAATGTTTGCAACAGGGTCAATGGAGGAATATTAGTGTCTTGTGCCACTCTAAATAAACTGGCAGTAAAGTTATCTGCGGCTTGTTTTGTGGTCATCACACTCTTGAAGTAACTGTTGACTATGTCATAGTCACCCACAGGAATGTTCACATCATAGTCATAGAATGCATCAAACACTCGTACTGTTTGATCAATGTTGTAGTTGGTGTAATTAATGCTGGCCATAATTAGTAATTACCTAAAAATCACTTTGGAGTAGGATAATACATACCACTGGCTCGTCCAGGAATCTGTCGCATGGCAGCTGGTACTGCTCCTTTGACCACATTTGTTCCCAGAGCCACTGCTTCGTTGACAGCAATACTCTTGAGATTTTTACCTTTAAACGTATTGTAGGTTGTGCCGGCTTTTTGTATAGCACCAATGATGCCCAATGGTCCACCACTTTGTAAGTCTTCTATGATACCTCCTGCGGCATCCAACAGGCCACCTTGTCCCATGAAGTTGGCACGACTGCCCGGACGACTGATTGGACTCAGTGTTTGATCATAGTGAGAGGGATCAGCAAAGCCTTTGATATTCTGATCTGGCCTACCTTTGCCAATGGCCCCTGCATAGTATTTCACAGTTTCATAAGCAATGGTCATGCTGTTCTGCATGGTGCCAGCACCTTCTGCATAGGAGTACTGATCATGTGAGTAATTGGTGATTAGTGGATTGACCAACACATAAGTTGCTGTTTTGTGTTGATCCATGCCAGTGATCTGAATATCAAGAAAGAACGGAGCCTTGCCCGAAGGACCTGATGTACCATCATTGTAGGCTTCACCAATATAGCCCCAGTCGTTGACATTGCCCACACGTTGGTTGGCATAGATGTCACGAATATTGTATCCAAATCCTGTGACTTTATTGGCGCTTTCACCAAGGCTGCCGTTGTTGCCATTTTCCAATACTTCATTGTAACTTTGGCTGGCATCTTTGTAGTAGTAGTTGTAGTAGGCGTACCACATCTTGCGCACATTGTCCCCAGCATCATCGTGAAATACCACAGTGACAGGATCATAATTGATCTTGGTCTGTACCACACGCTTGCGATTGTATTGATTGAGAGTTTCGTTGGCAATTGTGAACTTGGGCAAGTCCACAGTCTTTACCACATAACTCAATGATGAATTGCCTTGCACTCCAAGATAGGCAGCCAGGCCAGGAACACCTGCAAAGTTAAGAGTAAAACTAACGTGGAAAAGGAACTTGTACCGAGGTTTAAGTTCAAATGAGTTGGGAGTAAACACCTTGCTTGCGTGAGTGTAATCACGCAAGGCATTGACTTCAGTAAATCCTTGAAAGAATTGTTGACCAAATGTTGGCATTGCCTAGCCCTTAGGCGCCTAGGCCAACACCTGTTACTGAACCACCGATGGTGCGTCCAAGTCCGGTGGCAATAGCACCAATACCACCATCGTTCACACTGGTCTTGGTCTGTGCGGCGTTGTCATAAGCAATGTTCAAATTGATTGTGACACCTTCGTTGGTACCATAGTTGAGTTCACCGTAGTCAGCACCCTTCAGGTAGCAACCATACAGTTCCCAGTTCTCAAGAACTGTAGGTGTGTCTGCACCATTGCCACCATCAAGAATTTGAATTGTGGTCATAAACTTGTAGTCAATACCAGCCGCGGCTGATGCTTGTTCCAAGAAGTCCAGTTGTTTCTGCATTTGTTCACCAACCAGTGTCATAACACTGCCTGATGCATCATCACGTACTGAACATGCGATATCAGCCCAGGTATGACGTCCGGCCAACTTCAGCGTTGAGTTGTAAATTGGTAATGCGATTTCTTCAAATGTTAGATTGGGTCTTGCCACGCTGACAACTTGTTTGGTCATTTCTGTTGTGCTATTAGTTACACCAAAATTTTGAAACAATACTCTAAATCTGTATTTGAGTTTGGGCATCAACAGGCCCTGGGCGCTCGCGGATTGATCGCTTGCTAACGGTACTGTCATTCTGTTTAGTGATGCGCTTGCCATTTGTTATCTCCTATATGTTTATTTACCTGAAACGAGGCCTGAAAAATCAGGCCCCAGTTTCATTATTGTCCGGCAGCAATTGCCCCAGTGTTCTTGATACGCAGGGGAATGTAGATGAATTCCACTGCTTTCACTGGCTCAATAGCAACGTCTACCCACAATTCATTGCGGTCAATACGTGCAGGAGTGTTATTGCTCAAGTCACAAACAACCAGGTAGTCATACAAGGCACGCTTGGCAACCAAGTCAATCATCAGGCTATTAACACTGTTGGTGATTTGATTGCGTGTGATTGTGTCATTGGGTTCAAACAAGTACAGTTTACCAATCTCTTCCAGGCGTCCACGCAAGAAACACACCAGGCGTGCCACGTTGATACGATCCAGTGCTGTGGTTGTGGCAGTGGTGGTCTTGTTACCAAAGTTGGTGATACCAATTCCGGGAATGAACGTGATTGGGTTGATATTGCGCTCATACAGGATGTCACGTACTGATTGACTCACGCCAATTTGTGTAAACTCACCTGTGGTGGCTTCAATATAACCAATTGCCAAGGCATTGTCCACAACACCACGACGTGTGCCTGCTGGCGCCAACCATGGATAACTTGCGGCATCACTGCGCAAGATTGTGCGTACCATCATGTGGCTTGGTGGTTGAACAACTGTGTTTCCGCCAAGATCTGTGGTCTGACAACTGGGGTAGAACACACCGCAATAGTTGCTGGTCAAGATGTTGCCATCGCCATTGGGTTGCCCCAGGCCATTGTTGTTGGTAGCAAACGCCACCAGGCTTGTGCCATCTGGGCCCAGGCGCATGGGTGTGTCACCAACCACAAACAGAGTGTTGTTGCGTTCGTTGCTGAGTGCAATCATGTTTGGTGTCAACTCTGGATAAGCAGGTGTGGCAATGATATTGTATTGGTTCTGTTCTTCACGTGCTGCCACGCTGGTGTCAATACCTGACTTGAGTGCCTCCACAATAATTTGACGCTGTGCCAAGCGACCTGACCACATGCTGCCATTGGATTTGTTGCCACTTGCTGTGAGCCATGTGCTGAGATCTATCAGATTCCAGTATGCAGTATTGCTTGGTGCTGTGCCGGCTGAGGTGGCCACGGCACAAACGTAGATGCCATTGCTGTAACTCACAAAGTCATTCACAGCATAGGCTGTGGTTGCTGAATAAGCATCAATTGCATAGTCAGTGGCTGTGGTTGTAAAGTAGTCTTGTTGCCAAGTCTTGACATTATAACCAGAACGACGTGTGTTAAACAACAAGGTACCTTGTGGATACAGTGCAGGGTTAGGTGCATCTGGATCTAGATAATCGCTGGTCAACAAACTCACGATGCTTGGCAATGCATCTGCTGAAGGGTCTGTGGTGCCGTTTGTGCTCCAACGTGCATCTGCAAACAGGATACCATTTTGTGTGGTTTGATCTGTGGTGTCAATTTCTACCCACTGTTCAACACCGCTGACTGCTTGCCAACGATACAGTTTGGGATAGTTTTCCAGATCGGATGTGTCAATCCACAAGTCTCCGTATACCAACGGACTCAATGATGTGTCAGTTTGTGTGGTAGGTGCTGTGGCACTGATGATGGGTCCGGTAGCATTACAATCAGTTAGATCGTAACCACGAACATCATTGGTAACGTTTTGGTAACCCTGCCAGGCGCCATCATCTTGAATCATGATATCAGCTGCATCAACTGCACTGTAATACCACAAACGACCATCTGCTGGATATGAGTCTGGCGCAGTAGAACTGGCTGTGTATTCAAACAATGGTGTTGAAACAAAGTTACTGAGTTTGAGTCCTGTGCCACTTACTGGGTTTTGTACTTGATCAGGAGCGCCTACTGCAAAACCAGCAATTGTAACTGGGGTACCGGATACATTTCTTAAAAATATTGTGCCGCCGGCTGAATGAGTAAACACAATGTTACCTGCTGAGTTAACACTGGCTGTAACATAAGGATTTGCAATAGCCGATACAGCAGTGATGAAATCACTTACTGTGCCGGTTCCGCCAATGGTAGCAGTAGCGGTAGATAGCGTGGTTGATCCAGGCACCGTGGCATTGACAGCAAAACTATTACCTACAGTAAATGCCGCTCCTGTAGGTACGGTAGTGCCAGTTATTATTGTGGCGCCTGCCGCATAACGTTCTTCAATTGTGAATGCCGCGGTAGGAATAATGGTACTCCAATCAAAAGTAGTCCAAGCCACATAAGTAGTGCCTGCTGGAATGTTCTTTCCGCCGCCTGTGGGATCAAGTGAATAAATTGCGGTGATATCACCGGTATAGGCAGGGCAAGATTGTGTGATAAAAGTTCCAAGGGCGGCACTGTATTGCTTGACTATCAACTGCAATCCGTTGTTGGCACTACTCATGTTTTGCCACACAGAACCTGTGGGTCTTGCATTTAATGGATCAATAGTAGCACCTGAAATCCATTTGGGTTGTTCATAACTGTAACCTGGGAAGTATTCTGGAGCAGGATACTGGCTTGCAGTAATACCCAACTGAGTCAGCAACGCAGTTCCCAAGTTAGGGCCGGCCACAACTTCAATAAAGCCATCACTGTTCAATGTGGAACCGTCTGTACCTGCGGCACTGGTAGCATACAGATACAATTGATTGCTCACTGCCCGAGCAGTAACGCCAGTGATAGCGGCACTATTAATAACCGCAACAAATCCTGCCACAGTGTTGGTTGCACCAACTGTGACTGTGGTGCCGTTGATGATCATGTTGGCACCCACAGTCAAGGTAGTGGTAACTGCATTGGTTCCTGCCACTGTGGGCCATGAAGTTTTCCAGGCATTGCTACCAACTTGATTCCAGGTGTTGTCGTATTTTTTGTAATAAACAAAAGCATATGCATCTACTGCCGACACAGCATAGTCACCAATACTGCCAATGGTTGCCAATGGTGTGGCATCAGCAATTGGGTCTGACCCGTCGCCTCCCACTGTGTCTGTTGTGTCTGTGATTATGGTAGGAGTTTGTAGGTCAAATGTTTCTGTGGTGGCATTCCATTCAAACAGGCCCCAAGTAGAAAGGCCTGTGTCCAACCAGTAGGTGCCGTTGGCCGGGGTGCCCAATGGACGAGTCAAACTGGCTGTGAGTGCTGTCAAATCAACATCAGCACGTTGGATATAAGCGCGGTTTGTCACACCCAAGGCAGAGTAAGCGGCCAGCAAGCCGTATTCGTTGAGTTCGTATCCGTTGATAGGAGTACCAGTTGTGGTGTTGTAGAAGAATGGCACACCAAAGGTGGCTGCTAAATCACGCTGGCTGGTGATCAAATATGTTTTGTTTGCATTAGCGGCAAGAGTACCGGCTGCTACAGTGATTCCATCACTGGATACTTTGTTTTGCGCTGTGGCAACCACAAAGTAGGGTACTGTGTTAACGGCTGAGGGTACGTATTGACTCTCGTCAATTACTGTTACTTCTACGCCTGGTGATGTTAAAGCCATAATGGTTTCCTTTTCAAGTTGTAGATATTTATTGGCAAACGCCAAAAACACCCAGTTTGAACAACCTACATGTAGGTTCGTGTGCTAAATACCCCATGAGACCGTTTTGTAAAGTGTGTGGGGTGTTGCCTCGTGCAGTGGCCTATCACAAATATGACCGTGTGTACTATAGATCCATGTGTACTGCTTGCCAACGTCGAGGTCGCAAACAAAAGGCGCCGGTGCCTCGTTGGCAATTGGATGGTTACAAGAAAAAACCTGCATGTGACAAATGCGGGTTCAAAGCACGATATTCCAGTCAATTGTTTGTGTTTCACCTGGACGGTGATCTAAACAACAGCAATCAACGCAATCTACGAACTGTGTGTTTGAACTGCGGTGTAGAGGTCAAGCGTAGTGACGTTACTTGGCGTCGGGGAGATCTTGAGCCGGACTTGTGACCAATGATTTGACTTGCTGGTAGAGATCGTCTAGGGTGCCGTTGTTGTCTAATAACACATCGAAGTCCGTGCCGACCCAGGCAGTTTCACTAGCATGGATGCCAAATTTTTCTAATTTTCTGTGACTAATTGACCAGGTTGAGTTGCCGTTGGCACCACGATTTACACTCACCGCCGCATCATACCAAGAGGGTTCGGGCCCACGAGTCACTCTAATAACCCGGCCACCTGCACTTTTGATAGCCTTGATTTCGTTGGGAAAACGGCAGTCTGAAATCACCACATCATCTTGGCTGTGACGCAGTTTGTTTTCTAAACTGGCAATCCAGATATCGTCATGAAATCCGGCTCTGCACACTTCTGTGCCCCAGTATTGCAAGATCCAACGTGGAGTTAAAGTGGGCATGTGCAAGCGTTCGGCCCACCATGGATCCACTTGCTCACGCCACTCTCGGGCTTGTTTTGTGCGCCCTTCAAGCATGGTTCTGTCCCAACCAAACACCTGTGCCACAGCATCTTTAAGAGTTGATGCAAATGATTCCCTACGAAAATGATGTAAATTAACAAGATAGTCAGCAATAGTATCTTTGCCCGACCCTATAAATCCGCAGATGCCAATGATCATATTAATCCTTTTTAAAAATATCTAAATCAGTTTTATTTGTCCGCAGTCCCATGATATTGACACTGTATCTAGGATAGTGACTTGCGTTTGCTGTTGAATGTGGAGTGTTTGCCCAGTCGAACCAATGCACATCTCCGGCTTGCCAGTGTGTGTATGTGCATGTTCCATAAATGTAAAACTGCCCAGGGCGCCAATCTTCCAGCATCACAACCAACTTCACAATGTCAGCAGGATCACTATCAGGATATACCATGTCCAACTTGTCAATGTGTTGATTAAACACCTGTCCGGTACGCTGTACATGCACTCGTGTTTTTTCTTGCTCTAGTGCAAACTGTGCAGACAACTGCTTGATATTGGGCACCCTGTCCAAATCATCAAACACATCTGTCAGTTCCATTTCAGGGTTTCCCCCACCCTGCACAATATCATATTCTTCTTGTTCTATGTGAGGGCTCAGACTTGTGGGTCTTGGCGTTGCCACGGTACTTTTTCTGTTGCGCCAGGTCATGGGTCGAGTGTGCCGCTTGATATACTCAAGTTCTTGGGCCCAGGTGTTTTGGTAACGTCCTAGTATTCGAAACCACTCACCGGGCTTGTCGATTCTCGTATCATCAAAATGATATTTACTTTGATTTTTTGTGTATTCCCAATTGCTTTTCATTTGAGTTCTGTTACTTTGAGATGTTGAAGTGTTGCTTGCAACATGCCTATTTGTCTACGGCAGTCTTCTAGGGCATGGTGGCTGGTGGGAGGGATTGGTAGTTCAGGCCACAGACTAAACACTGTGCGGCTATCTCGAACCATATAGTATTTCCAAGGCAGGGCTTTGCCATAACTCTTGTAGGCATGCTCAAGAATCGTGCAATCAAACGTGGGCCCTTGACAATACAAAAATTTACTAGTCCAGATGAGTTTGCCTAACTCATCTAGAGCCTGATCTAACGGAACACGATCATCCTCAGCAAATGCTTCTTCTCTAGCATGGGTAGGTTGGGTTGCCCACCAATTTAAAGTACTGTCATCGATAGTTCGATTTTCTTGACTTTCTAATGAAACCCTGGCGTAGTAATATTGTTTATAATACCCAGAACCCAAGGGATCAAATGATTGGGCGGCTATAGTTAAGATGGTGGCAGCAGGTGCCACCCCAATGGTTTCGATGTCGATCATTAGTGAACTCATATTAACATTATACGTTAACATCTAAAAAATATCAACTGTTATGGTAAATAAAGGTGCCAATCGCGATACTGGACATATCCACCGGCTCTAACAGTTTATGAGGAACTATCAGCATGAATACTTATCCACCTAACTATTACGTTTATGCATATCTGCGTAAATCAGATCTAACTCCATACTATATCGGAAAAGGCAAAGGATACAGAGCCTGGGCCAAACAGCACAATGTCAAAATTCCTACTGATGCTAATAGAATTGTGATAGTAGAATCCAATCTTACCAATATCGGTGCTCTTGCAATTGAGCGACAATTGATAAGATGGTATGGTCGCAAAGATTTAGAGACAGGAATACTTCGAAATTTAACCGACGGCGGAGACGGCACGTTTAATCTTGTTCCGTCGGAAAAAAGAAAATTGGCTTGTATTAAATCTAATCAAGAACGAGTATGGACCGAAGAGTCAAAAAATAAACTGCGGGCATTTAATTTAGGAAAGAAGCAAACTGCTGAATCTAATTTTAAACGAAGCCAAACTCTTAAAGGTAGAGCGTTCACTGAGGAGCACAAACTAAAAATAAGCCAAGGTCAAAAAGGTAGAGTGCAGTCTGCTGAAACCAAGGCAATTATTAGTGCAAAGAAACGGGCACGAGATGCGGCCCGTAAATTGCTTAATTAACCAATCACCCAAGTAAGTGGCTGACTTGCATCCACGTACATTTTGAGTTCTTCAATTTTGGCATCCATCATGGCTTGCCCTTCGCTCTTCATTGCGGCACCGTTTAGTTGCCCGCCACCTTGTGGTCCAGCAATGGTCGAGAACTTTTCACGTGCTTCACCAATGATCATTTTACAAGCACCAACCATGTAATCCCGAATCCACTGCTGAATTTGGTAGTCACTCAGCAACTGGATTTCAGGTTTGGTCTGATACACCCAGAGCAGGACATTTTCGCCAGTGCCTTTTGGATCACGAATCAGTTGCAGTTTCTTGGTCACAGGATTCCAGGTATAGTTCATGTATGCACCAAACATGCGTCCAGCAAGTTCAACATACTGTGAGTAGAAGTCGTATGTGGCCAAGCCACCTGCCACGTTGAAGTTCATAAGGTAAACGTTGATACTTGCCTGTGCAAACGGATCAAAATTTGATGCAAACGGTCCTGTTGAGTCGCCAAATGTTCTGCGAAAAATTTGACGTACACTTTGCACTTCCTGTGGCAAAGTATAAATGTTGAGATCTCGAATCAACTCCATGAAGATGTAGGCTTCTTCATAGGCATTTTGAGCACGTTGGCGATAAACGCCTAGAGTACGCTGATATGCCGCTTCGTAGTGTGCAGGGTCTAATTCAAGATCAATGATTTGATCACCCATGGTCAATTTGCAATACTCAATAAGATTTTGCTTTAACTCGGGTAAGGTATTTTGTTCAGCCATTGGGGAGACTCCGTTCCCCCTTATTTACCAGGCTTTAAGTATGATCAAGTTCTCAGTACCCCGGGCATTCCAGGGTGTTTCTGTAGTGGTTAGATCCCGGTAGATCTTTCTAGAGGCTGGCTTGCCTGCGGCCTGTATGGCTCGGACAACATCTGCTGGTTTGCGCACAGTTTTTTGCAGTGTTTCCACAGTACTGTAACCAATAATGCTGTTGTTCTTGATGGTAAATGCCTGTGTATGGCTGTCTGCTACCACATGAATCAACTTGCGTTTCTTGGTATCGTACAACCAGGCTTCGGCCTTGTCCACTAGACTTGCGGCTGGCAGTCCTTTGAGTTTGAGTTCCACAAACTCTGCTGTGTGTTTGAACTTGGCCGCACGTTTCTCTGGGGGTACTGTCCGGACCTTGCGTGGCTTGCGTTCCACTTTCTTGATCTGAACATAAGCACCGCAGTCGTTGATCACCGCTTCGCAAAACTTTACGCAATTACGCAATTGAATCTTGGTCAGGTACGAGTATGCTTCCACCAGCAATGGATCCTTGCCCGCCACTGCCTCTTCAAACTCTGCCAGTTTGCGTTTCCAACGATTGGAGATTTCACTGGTCATTTGTGGCGCCACGTTCATACCACGGATTACCATGATAGGCTTGTAGTCTGCTGACATCTTGGCACCGGCCATCATGAATTCATCAAACATGCCATCCAACTCAGCCGCACACTCGCCAACTTTTTCTCTCAGGCGATCTTGTATGTTAGGCCGGGCTGGTCCTTCTTGGGCTGGCTCAGCATCCGCCTCAACTGTTTGTTTGCTGGATAAAATTTCTTTTAGCAAGTTGTCCAGTTTGATCTGTTCTGTTTCGCTTAACTCTAATCCCACCATCTTCATGCGACATAACCAGCCTGTGGTTAGGCGTATAGCCGAATCTGGAATGCTTTTTAGTACTCGCACATCTGCCTTGCGATCCTGCGACTCCAAGTAGTTCACAATCATTTCACGAGCATCTTTTTTGCCGTAAAAATAGTTGTACCAACTGAATGCTTTGCTCAGGGCACTGATGCGATTTTCTGTGGGTTGTGTTTTCCACGGAGGCTCTCCACCCATGACATTGGTATCAGAACTACGGGGGTTCAGCAGTTTAATGGGTTTCATCAGGGCTCCTTTAGTGGTAATACAGTAATTATAGCACTTTGGGATTTATTGGTCAACCGCCCATAAATACTGCATGATCTTCAATGATAGCAAATATACACGTTGGTATAATCAACTCGTCGGGCAAGCAGGGGCTCGAATTTTGCCACGAGATGTTTATACAGAGAAACATCATATTGTTCCCCAAAGCCTCGGAGGAAACAATAGCATAGACAATCTGGTTAGGCTTACTGCCCGTGAGCATTTTGTTTGCCATTGGTTGCTTACCAAGATGGTTACCGGAGTAAATCAAAAAAAAATGGCCTATGCTTGTAAGCGAATGATGCATAGCAAAAATTCTAGCCAACCCAGATATCAAATTACATCAAGAATATACGAGAACCTTAAGATTCAATTAAATGTAATGCTTAAAAATAGGCAGTTCAGTGAGTCTTGGAAAGAAAAATTAAAACAAGCGGCTAGAAAACGTGCTGACAATGAAAGTATCGATGCCAAAGAAATTAGAAGAAAAACTATGATTAGTGTCAATAAATCGCGCAAAGGTGAGAAACGATTAGCCACCACAGGTGACAAAAATCACATGTTTGGAATAAGACTAACTGGAGAGAGCAATCACTTTTTTGGAAAGAAACACACAGAAGAAACTCTTGCAAAACTTAAAGTCCCAAAACCTAAATTTCAATGTCAACATTGTAAGACAGTTGTAGGTGGCCAATCAAATTTAATACGCTGGCACAACGACAATTGTAAATTAATTTTAGGAGAATTAAAATTCCACGCCTGAGCATGTACCGGCCCAACCGGACTCGAGATTATCAATTCCTTGACCGCATCATAAGTGAGCAATACACTGTAGGTGGCCTCGACATTTTCCTGCACCGATACATGGGACCGCAAACCGGAGGCGAAGATAGTGCATTTTCGGGCAACGGTGATGCCACCCAGCCCACTTATGATAACTTGGATCCTTTGAACATCCAAGATCTCCTGTTGTTAGAAAACCGTGACAGAATTTACGATCCAGACGTGTATTGCATGCGTGGCGTGTACAATCATCAAGACATTGACTTTGATCTAACACAATTTGGCCTGTTCTTGAACAACGATACGTTGTTCATCACATTCCACTTCAACGACATGATTGACATATTAGGACGTAAAATCATGAACGGTGACGTGCTAGAAGTGCCCAATCTAAAAGATTACTATCCATTGAACCCGTCTATTCCCCAGCCATTACCTCGTTACTATGTGGTGCAAGATGCTGACTATGCCACAGAGGGCATGAGCCAAACCTGGTTGCCACACACCTGGCGTGTGAAGGCCACACCAATGACCAACAATCAAGAGTTCAAAGACATACTCAAGAAACCTGTGGTCAGCGAAAATATCTGGGACAACGGCAACTTCTATCCCACTGGCTGGATTACCAACTACGGCGATGTGTACTATCAAGCCCGACAAAACGTACCTGCTGGTACAGACATCACAAACACTGACTACTGGCAATTGTATACTCCACTTACACAAAGCGATGTGTTCAGCACTCGTCCCAAAGACAATCAAATCAACGATGCCATACTCACACAGGCAGATGTAGAGGTTCCACTAAGTGGTTACGATGTCAAACCGCTGTATGTTGTGCCTACCCTGGACAACGGACAACCAGCCAATCCAATTGGTCTAACAAACCAGAGTGGCGACACAGTGGATGGTACACAAGGTGGCATGAATGTCACATCAAAGGCCGATGGCTATACCGTGGGCTACTTGTCCGGTGATGGGGTTCCGCCAAATGGGCTGCCAGTTACTTCAGGAGTACAATTCCCATTGGGTGCTGTGGCCGGCGACTACTGCTTGCGAGTGGATTACTTTCCCAATCGACTGTTCCGCTACGACAGCCGACGTTGGGTCAAAATTGAGGACAAAGTGCGAACAAATCTCAACAACGGGCCTACCAATGATACTTTACGGTCGGGCTTTGTCAACAATACATACACTACGTCCACAACAGATCTTGGTAATATCCCACAACGTCAGAGTCTCAGCCAGATACTGAGACCACGTGCAGACAATGGAGACCAGAAAGGTTTTCAGGATCCCAATCCGCCACCTGATACACAACCGGGCCAGAAATCGAGTTAATCATGAGTCAAATGTTTTTTTACGATGCGCAAATACGCAGATTTTTATTGCAGTTCACACGAATTGTCAGCAACTTTCAAATTGAATATGGCAACGAAACAGATGGCGTGAACAATGCCGCACTAATACGTGTGCCTGTTCGTTACGGAGATGCTAGTCGTAATGCTCAAGTTATTATCCAGGAGAATAGTCGCAACTCAATGCCAGCCTCACCGCTGATGACGTTCTACGTATCAAGTTTAGATTATGATCGTCCCAGAATGCAAGAGCCGTATCATGTGAGCAAAATTCAAGTTCGCCAACGTGCTTATGATACCGAAACTGACTCATTTGAAACCACCCAAGGCAATGCGTTCACAGTAGAGCGACTGATGCCTGTGCCTTATAAACTAGGAATTACACTGGACATCTGGACAAGCAATACCAATCAAAAAATGCAGTTGTTGGAACAAATACTGACCTTGTTCAATCCCAGTCTGGAAGTGCAAAGCACCGACAACTTTATTGACTGGACTAGCCTGAGTGTGGTTGATCTAGAGTCAGTGACCTGGACGTCAAGAACTGTGCCAATTGGTACTGAAAATCCCATTGACATGGCCACTATCAAGTTTAGCCTGCCCATATGGATTAGTTCACCGGCCAAGGTCAAGAAACTGGGCGTGGTAGAACGTGTGATCATGAGCATGTATGATGCGCAAGGTGATCTAAGCAATGCGGTCACAGACAATGACTTGTTGTTGGGCACCAGAGTCATAGTCACTCCTTGGAATTATGAAACTGTGGTAATTGGCAATCAAATACAATGCTTGCAAGGCCGTACTATTGTGCCCAATGGTGCCAATGATGATTTGACCCCCACAGCAATTGTAGCAGGCAGTAGCCTGTTATGGCCGGCTGTGATCAGTGCCTACGGTGTGTTACGCCCGGGTATCAGTCAAATACGTCTGGATCAAGAGGATGGTACTACAATTGTGGGAACCATTGTGATCAATCCCAACGATGATCGATTGTTGATTTATGATATTGATCAAGACACAGCACCACAAAACACCTTGGATCCTATCACTGCCATTATTGATCCACTAATATCTGGTCCCAATTATGGATTGCCTGCACCGGCTGTGGGTCAACGCTATTTGTTAACTGACGCAACTGGCGCAACAATCAACACATATCCTCCAGAAGCATGGCAAGGTGCTGTGGGACAACAGTTGGTAGCAAGTGCCAATGATGTGATTGAATGGACTGGTATCTACTGGCGAATTGTTTTTAACAGTGTGGCTCAAGCGGCAACTGTTCAATATGTCACAAACATTACCACAGGTGTTCAATACGAATGGACTGGTGTCGAATGGGTCAAGAGTTATCAAGGTGTGTATGTTGGAGGCACATGGAGTCTAGTGCTTTGAAGGCAGTGGGAGTGTGGTTCCGCAGTCGGGACACCAAACGCTATCTCTATCTCTTGAGAAACGACGTCAAGCATCCGGGTGCCTGGGGCCTGCCTGGCGGCAAGATCGAAACTGGCGAAACCTTGCTAGGTGGGATGGAACGTGAGTGTATTGAAGAACTGGGTTTCTTTCCCACTTACTTGAGATTGATACCCTTGGAAAAGTTTACATCAGCAGATTTGGCTTTTGAATATCACACCTGGATATGTGTTGTGGACACTGAATTTGTGCCTAGACTCAACTATGAGCACTTGGGATATGCCTGGATTGACGCTGGCACTTGGCCCAAGCCCATGCATCCTGGGTTATGGAATACCATGAATATTGACGCTGTGCAACAAAAAATTCAGCAGATAGAACAGACTTTATAGTCTGCCGACCACAATCTCAATTGTACCTGACACGCCGTCAAAGTTTTCCAATGCTTTGCCGATCACTGTGCCCATGGCAGGTGCGGCACTGGCTTGTGCATATCCATTGCCGGCTGTGACCATCATGTCACCTTTGCGTATGGTACCTGTTACTGACGTTGGCACACGACCTTGAAGAGCCACTGCCACCTTGTGTTCGCTTTCAAGCACACTGTTCATCAAGTGAGCAGGGTTGGTAGATACAACTCCGGCTACTCGCGGATCAGCATTGGTAGTTGATATAGTAACTTCATTTTTGCCACCAAAAATCAACACAGTGCCTGGTGCGTATTCAGCGTCGGTTGAATAAAGTTCTGCTAAGTCAGCGTACTGTGCTGTGGTTGCTTTGCCAAACACAGTGTTAAAATAAACTGTTGAGTTACCGATATTGCCAACACCGTTGGCATTGTTGTTGACAATATTACCGGCACTAACGTTGCCAGTTGATACGGTTAAACTTGAGCCTGTGATGGCCGCGCCTGTAATTGCGCCAGTTGCAGAAATCAATCCACCTGTCAAGATGTTGCCACCAGTTACGTTAGCAGTTACTGATACAACTGCACCCAAATGACTCGAACCGGTGATAGTACCGGTTGCTGATACTAAGCCACCTGTCAACACATTACCACCAGTTACGTTGGCTGTTGCCGAAATCACTCCACCTGTCAATACATTACCACCGGTTATGTTGGCAGCACTGGTTATGGTTGATGTTGCTGATATCAACCCACCAGTGAGCAAGTTACCACCGGTTACGTTGCCTGAGAATGTCGCAGTAGAAACAACCAGCGTGCCAATGATGTTTCCGCCGTAGATGTTGCCTGTAGCGGAGATAATACCGGCACTGGATATGATATTACCTGTTGCTGATATTCCTGTTGTGCCGTCTAGTGATAATGCCATTCTAATTAGTCCTTGCTGTATTTATGGTGCGTAAACATATAGCGTCGAAGCATCGGGCACTGTAATGTTGTATCCAGTTGCAATTGTAACCGGACCCAATAGCAGTGCATTTACAGCATTTGCCACAGTTACGTTGGCTTCCAGAGTCTTTGGCCCTGCAAATGACCCATACATGGTCAAACTGCCCAGATTAATAACCACAGTGTTTGATGCCCCGCCCACGCTCATGGCAATATTGCCCGAAGCAGCCGGAATAGTGATATTTGTAGAACCGTTTGCAATTCTGTCCGCAGTACCTGCGCTGAGTCCGGTTAAAAACGCACCATTTCCAACATAATAATTAGCAGTAATATTGCCAGTTGCTGAAATTTGTCCAGCAGTTAAAATGTTACCACCAGTGATGTTGGCTGTAACTGATACCACAGCACCCAGATGACTTGTGCCAGTTACTGTGCCTGTTGCTGATATTAGTCCGCCGGTTAATAAATTGCCGCCAGTGGTATTGCCACTAACAGTGACCGAAGTCAGTGTGCCAACACTTGTGATGTTTGGTTGTGCGGCGGTGGTCACTGTGCCAGCAGTGGTTGCGCTTGTTGCTGTGGTTGCACTGCCCACAGTTAACGATGAGGCAGTGCCCGTCAATCCAGTTCCTGCACCACTAAATGATGATCCAGTTATAGTACCTGTGGCTGATATCAGGCCACCCGTCAACAAGTTACCACCGGTTACGTTAGCAGTTACGCTTACTACAGCACCCAAATGACTTGTGCCAGTAATAGTACCAGCGGCACTGATCAGGCCACCTGTCAAGATATTACCACCCGTAACGTTACCTGTGGCACTAAGTGTGGTTCCAGAAATTACGTTAGCGCCTGAAATATTACCACCCGACCCGCTGGTAATGATATTTCCACCTGTAACGTTGCCTGTGGCACTAACAAGTCCACCTGTTAGTACGTTGCCACCTGTAACGTTGGCAGCACTTGTGATTGTTGAAGTGGCTGATATTAATCCTCCAGTTAAGATGTTACCACCTGTGATGTTAGCCACCGCTGATACAATGGCGCCGGATAACAAGTTACCGCCAGTTATGTTGGCTGTGGCACTTACAAGCCCACCTGTCAGCAAGTTACCACCTGTGATGTTGGCTGTTACTGATACAACTGCACCCTGGTGACTTGTGCCAGTGATAGTACCGGCTGCTGATACTAAGCCACCTGTCAGCAAGTTGCCACCTGTGATGTTGGCAGCACTTGTGATTGTTGATGTGGCACTTACAAGCCCACCTGTCAGCAAGTTACCACCTGTGATGTTGGCTGCCGATATAATGTTTCCACTTGCTGAAACAATACCAGTTACATATTCACCAGTTGTAGCAAACACCGCCACATTACTTGTTCCACCGACTCCAACAGAGACATTGCCACCTGAACTCACAACGCTGACGTTTGATGTACCACTGACTATCTGTGTAGGAGTTCCGGTAGCAATACCAGTTAACTGTGATCCGTTACCAATAAAGAAGTTACCAGAGACGTTACCAGTTGCACTTATAAGTCCAGCAGTTAAGATATTGCCACCAGTTACGTTGGCTGTGACTGATACCACAGCACCCAAATGACTTGTGCCAGTTACAGTACCTGCGGCACTGATCAGTCCACCTGTTAATAAATTACTACCTGTGATGTTGGCAGCACTTATGATTGTTGATGTTGCTGATATTAATCCAGCAGTTAATAGGTTGCCACCAGAAACGTTGGCTGTTACAGCCAAACTGCCCAGTGTACCAACTGAAGTGATAGCAGTTTGTGCGGCAGTGGTCAATGTGCCAGTCAAGTTGGTGGCACTAACTAGAGTCGCACCAGTCAAGTTACCTGCTGTAATGTTACCAGTTACTGCCAGTGATGTCAGAGTTCCAACACTAGTGATATTACCTTGTGCCGCTGTGGTCACTGTACCTGCTGTGGTTGCTGATGTAGCAGTGGTTGCACTGCCCACAGTCAACGATGAAGCAGTACCGGTCAATCCAGTTCCTGCACCACTAAACGATGATGCGGTCACAGCACCTGTGGCCGATATTAGGCCTGCTGTTCTTATGTTGCCACCTTGTATGTTGCCAGTAACGCTCAAAATACCAGTAGGTATATTGGTTTGTCCTGTGCCATTCACATTTAGATTGATGTTGCCGTTGGCTGAGGTATTGACCCACAACTCGCCCCCGTTAACGATGTTGCCAGTTAAACTTATGTTGCCTGCACTAATGATTGCACCAGTTGCCGAAATCAATCCAGCAGTTAGTAAGTTTCCACCGGTTACATTACCGGTTGCGGTGATCAATCCAGCTGTCAACAAGTTACCACCTGTTATGTTGGCAGCACTTGTAATGGTTGATGTAGCACTGAGTAGGCCACCAGTGAGCAAGTTGCCCCCAGTGATATTGCCTGTACCACTAGCAACACCAGATCCAAACAACAAATTACCCGCAGTTATATTACCCGTGGTTGATACTGGGTTTGTACCCAAGGCAGCCAGGTTGGCCACAACGTTGGCATTGCCATAACTTGAGGCGATCCCAGTCAGTTGTGAACCATTGCCAATGAAAACATTGCCAGAAATGTTACCGGTTGCTGATATCAGCCCACCTGTCAACAAGTTACCACCTGTGACGTTGGCAGCAGCCGAGATTAGGCCACCAGTTAGTAAGTTACCGCCGGTAATATTTGCTGATACACTTACCACAGCACCCAAATGACTTGAACCAGTTACAGTACCAGTTGCTGAGACTAATCCACCAGTTAAGACATTGCCACCAATGATGTTGGCACCACTGGTAATAGTCGATGTAGCACTTATTAAACCACCTGTCAATACATTGCCGCCGGTTACGTTGGCTGTGGCACTTATTAATCCAGCAGTTAATACATTGCCACCTGTGATATTTGCCGCTGACGTAATAGTTGATGTGGCTGATATCAATCCACCAGTTAGTAAATTACCACCTGTGATGTTGCCCACAGCACTGGCTGTGGTTGCAATCTGTGCGGCATTCAAATAGGCTGTGCCCCAGTAATTACTAGGACCACCAAAAGCCAAAGTGGCGTTGGCTGCGGGTGTGACAGCAATATTACTTTGCCAACTTGTGGTGGTGTTGTTGAATCTCCAGGTGGCCAAGTTGTTGTTACCAACATCTAGACCAGCATTGTTCAGTGCGGCACCTGTGTTTTGATTGTTACCAACAGTGATGTTGAGATCATTGGTGGTAATTGTGTTTGAATTGATGGTTGTGGTATTGCCGTAAACTGTCAGATTACCATAGATAATGGCATCGCCTGTGTTGCCAGTTCCGATACTCAATGATCCGCCTGTGACCGCACCCACTGCCGAAACTTGTCCAGCAGTCAATATATTACCACCGGTTATATTGGCAGCACTTGTGATTGTTGATGTTGCCGATATCAATCCAGCGGTTAGCAAGTTGCCACCGGTGATGTTGGCAGTTGCTGATACAATAGCCGCAGATAATAAATTTCCACCAGTTACGTTGGCTGTGACACTTACCACAGCACCCAAATGACTCGAACCAGTGATAGTACCGGTTGCTGATACTAAACCGCCTGTTAATAAATTACCACCAGTTACATTGGCGGCACTTGTGATTGTTGATGTAGCACTTACTAGGCCACCTGTCAATACATTACCACCAGTTACATTGGCAGTAACACTTACTACTGTGCCCAGGAAACTTGAACCAGTTACTGTACCTGTTGCTGATATTATGCCAGCAGTTAATACATTACCACCTGTAACGTTACCTGTTGCTGATACCAATCCAGCAGTTAATAAGTTACCGCCAGTTACGTTACCGGCCACGCTGAGTGCTGAGCCGCTGGTGTTGGCAATGGCAACAATGGTATTGCCAGTGTAACTCACTGTAGTGTTACCAGCGTTTGCGCCAATGGTCAATGTGCTGTTGCCTGCCACCCCACTAAAAATAGTCACGTTACTGGTGGAGTTGGCAACACCGTTGGCAGCAAGATTGATTGATTTGGTATTGGCACTGGATGTTGCACCTGTGCCAATGTTTAGAGTTTGTGTGGCAGTGGACTGACCAATTAAAATATTGCCGGTTTGTGTTGCGCCACCAATGGTTGTGGCGCCTGTGGTTGCATTGGTTCCAAGTAATGTAGTTGTTGACGATGTACCAACTAAACTGATGGTACTGGTTGCAATAAGGGTACTATTTGCAGATAAAGCCGTGACGCTGAGTGTTCCACTGATCGATGGACTTGCACTTAACACAACACTGCCGGATCCGGTCGCTGTGCTAAAATCAGTGAGACCAGACTCCCAATCAGCGGCGGTGGTCAGTGCTGTTCCAATACAGGTACACATTGCAGTTGTACCTGCAAGCACTGTGATAACTGCATTTAATCCTGACGACTGAACTGTTACACTTCCAGTGCTGTTGTTAACAATATGGAATGTCCAACCTGTTTGTAATGTACTCGTTACTGGCAATACAACTGTTTGTGTAGTTGCTCCAGTAAATTGCTGATAATACGAACTTGTATTATCTAATGTAGTTGTTCCGGCTGCGGTTACAGTCGAAGTGTAGCCCATTAATGCTGCCATCGCAGCCGGAGCAGAAGTTTTTCCTGTTCCGCCGTAAGCAAGTCCAACTGCGTTTGCTGACCAAGTACCAGTTGTGAGATTTCCAACACCTGTGATATTGGTTTGACTGGCTGTGGTCAATGTACCTGCGACGCTTGTGCCCGACAGGTTACCGCCTGTGATGTTACCAGTGGCAGATATCAGGCCGCCTGTTAATAAGTTACCACCAGTAATGTTGCCTGTACCACTAGTAATACCTGCCCCAAAAAACAAATTGCCCGCAGTCACGTTACCTGTAGTTGATACTGGATTTGATCCCAAGGCAGCCAAGTTGGCCACAACGTTGGCATTGCCATATGTTCCAGTAATACCAGTCAGTTGCGAGCCATTACCAATGAACACATTGCCACTAATATTACCAGCGGCACTTATCAGGCCACCAGTCAAGATGTTACCACCAGTGACATTGGCTGCTGAAGTTATGGTTGAGGTGGCTGAAATTAATCCACCCGTTAAGAGGTTACCACCAGTGACATTGGCTGCCGAAGTTATGGTTGATGTGGCACTGATCAATCCACTAGTGAGTAAGTTACCACCAGTGATGTTGCCTGTACCACTAGTAATACCTGATCCAAACAACAAATTACCCGCAGTTATGTTACCTGTGGTTGATACTGGGTTAGATCCCAAAGCAGCCAAGTTGGCCACAACATTGGCGTTGCCATAACTTGAGGCGATACCAGTCAGTTGTGAGCCGTTACCAATGAACACATTGCCACTAATATTACCAGCGGCACTTATCAATCCGCCTGTTAAAAAGTTTCCGCCTGTGGCGTTGGCCGTAACAGCCAGTGAACCTAATGTGCCAACGCTTGTGATATTGGTTTGACTGGCGGTGGTCAATGTACCTGCAATGCTTGTGCCCGACAAATTGCCGGCTGTGATATTGCCAGTGGCACTTATCAATCCGGCAGTTAAGATGTTACCACCTGTGATGTTACCGCTTGCACTAACAACAGCCGCAGTTATCTGAGTTGCACCGCCGGCACCTGTCAATACTGTTTGTCCACCTGCTGGATTGGTTAGCACAAGTGCTGTGGCATTGGCACTAATTGTACTGTTACCCAAATAGATTGTGCTGTTGCTCAACCACAAATCTCGCCAACGTTGTGTGTTTGAACCCAGATCATACGTGATGTTGGCAGCCGGCAATATGTTACCGATTATGTTGCCGCTGATGCTTAATCCACCTGTCAATAAGTTGCCACCAGTGATGTTACCTGTTACACTTACCACTGCGCCCAAATGACTTGTACCAGTAATTGTGCTTGCGGCACTTATTACACCACCAGTCAAGATGTTGCCACCAGTTACGTTGGCAGTGGCACTGATCAATCCACTGGTGTTTAGGCTACCTGCTGAAACATTTCCGGCGCTGACATTGGCCACTGTGGTATTACCACTAACACTTAAAGTTCCTGTAGCACTGATTGCACCACCTGTTAATAAGTTACCGCCAACAACGTTGGAGGTGGCACTTAAATTATTGCCAGTAATATTGCCTGACGCACTTACGACACCTGTGATGTATTCACCTGTTGTGGCAAATACTGCCACGTTGCCAGTTCCGCCCACACCCACTGTGACGTTACCACCCGAACTTACTACTGTGACGTTAGAGGTACCGCTGGATATGTTACTAGGGTTAGTAGTGATGCCAGTTAATAGCGCACCGTTACCTAAGATGTAGTTGCCAGACACGTTGCCAACAGCACTGATGTATCCGTTTGATACCAGTGTGTTGGCCGTGATAACGTTGGCTGTGGACAGTATGCGTGTCCAGGTGTTGCCGACGTTGGAGAACTGATACGTTATGTTGTTGACAACAGCAGTTTGCCCGTTTGTCGGCGATACTGGGAAGGCCATTCTCTATCCTTTATTGCATACTTATCACGATTTCGATAGTGCCTTCGCCGCCGTCAAAGTTCTCCAATGCTTTACCAATCACGGTACCCACAGCAGGATTGGCTTCGGCTCGCGCACGTCCATTTCCAGCAGATACCATCAAATCGCCTTTGGCGATAGTACCAGTCACCTGAGTTGGCACACGTCCAGCCAGGGCCACAGCAGTCACGTGAGCCCCGTTCAGAGTGGAGTTCATCAAGTGAGCAGGGCTAGTAGACACTACGCCTGCAACCCGCTTGCTAGAATCATGTGTACTTAGTGTTACTTCTTGCGCACCATCAAAATCCAACACAGTTCCGGGTGTGTAAACAGCATCGCCCAGGTAATTTTCAGCCAAGTCAGCGTATTGTGCTGTGGTTGCTTTGCCAAATATGGTGTTGAAGTAAAGACTGGTTGAACCAATGTTACCCACACCATTGCCGTTCGCGTTGACTATATTACCCACAGTGATTGTACCAGTTGATACTGTCAAGTTGCCACCTGTGATGTTACCAGTTACCGATACCACAGCGCCCAAATGACTCGAACCAGTCACAGTACCAGTTGAACTGATCAGACCACCTGTCAAGATGTTGCCACCTGTGATGTTGCCACTTGCGCTGTAACTTGCGGCTTGACTTGAACCACCCAATGATAACAAACCAGCGGTTAATATGTTGCCACCTGTGATGTTGGCGGCTGATGTGATTGTTGATGTAGCACTTATCAAGCCAGCAGTTAATACGTTACCGCCAGTGACGTTGCCGCTTACACTAGTTACACCAGTGATAAAAGCACCAGTAGTAGCAAACACAGCCACGTTTGCAGTACCACCGATTGTGATGTTGGCATTGCCGCTGGCTGACTGAATATCAATCAGCGTGGTTCCATTTTGGATACGATCGCCTAAGATATTACCAGTTAGTGTAGCATTACCAGTCACAGTCAAGTCACCGGTGATACTCAAACCAGTGCCGTACCATACACCAACGTTGGCTGTGCCAGCCACTGTGTGTGTGATATTGCCGCCAGAACCGTTAACTTTGACGTTTGATGTTCCGTTTATGATTTGAGTGGCATCTACACCTGTTAATTGTGATCCGTTGCCTATGAAGTAATTGCCAGTGATATTACCTGTTGCACTCACTGTTGTGGCGTTGTTGGTTATAAAACTTCCCAGGGTATTTGCTGTAACTTTGTAAGTTGCACCACTATAGTCTGCAGGAACTACCGTAGCCCCATCAATAGTATTGGTGTTTGATAATGCTGATATGGTTGTTGTTGCCATTATAAATTTCCTTAAATTAACACTAACTCTTGGCCGTCAATGGTTGTAAGATACAATCCACTGATGGTTGTGAGATACACCACAGCACTCATTTCCCAACCCCCGGCTATTTGCCATCCTGATCCGATAGTTAAACTCATGATATTTCCTTATATTCTGCCTACTACAATTTCTATTGTGCCTTCTGCACCGTCAAAATCTTCTAGTGCTTTGCCGATTACTGCGCCTGATAAAGGCTCGGCTTCTGCTCTAGCACGACCATCTCCAGCGGATACCATCATATCGCCTTTGGCAATTGGTCCAATAACTTGAGTTGGCACACGACCTGTTAGAGCCACTGCTACCTTGTGTTCACTTTCCAATGTTGCGTTCATCAAGTGAGCAGGGTTGGTACTGACTACGCCAGCAACTCGACGACTTGAATCTGTCGTACTTATTGTGACTTCTTGAGCACCGCCAAATACCAGCACGGTACCTGGAGCATAATCGGCGTCGGAAGCATATACTTCAGCCAAGTCAGCGTATTGTGCTGTGGTTGCTTTGCCAAATATGGTGTTGAAGTAAAGACTGGTTGAACCAATGTTACCCACACCATTACCATTGGCATTCACAATGTTGCCCACCGTAACTGTACCAGTTGACACTGTCAAGTTGCCACCTGTGATGTTGCCACTTGCGCTGTAACTTGCGGCTTGACTTGAACCACCCAATGATAACAAACCAGCGGTTAATATGTTGCCACCTGTGATATTGGCTGTGACGGATACCACAGCGCCCAAATGACTCGAACCAGTGATAGTACCGGTTGCTGATACTAAGCCACCTGTCAATACATTACCACCTGTGATGTTGCCACTTGCGCTGTAACTTGCGGCTTGACTTGAACCACCCAATGATAACAAACCAGCGGTTAATATGTTGCCACCTGTGATGTTGCCACTAGCACTGATCAACCCGGTTATATAAACACCTGAGGTAGCAAATACTGCCACGTTTGATGTGCCGGCAATTGTGATGTTGGCATTGCCGTTTAATGTTTGAATATCAATCAGTGTTGTACCATTTTGGATACGATCGCCCAGGATGTTACCACTCAGTGTGGCATTGCCTGACACACTCAAGTCACCTGTAATTGCCACAGCGCCTGAACTGATCACCATCACGTTTGATGTTCCATTCACTGATGTTGTGACGTTACCACCAGAACCGTTTACTGTAACATTTGATGTGCCGTTGTTGATGTTGCTTACTGAGGTGATAATACCAGTCAGTGTAGCACCGTTGCCATAGTAGTTTGTGGCGTATACATCGCGGAATACCTGGGCCGAACTACCAATATCGTATGTGGTATTGGCATTGACCAATAGGCTACCTGAGATTGATACATTGGCTACCACGCCACCTGCAAATGCCGGACTTGATATGTCGACCCAGTAATTAGACGTTCCATCATTGATATACTCATACAATACATCAGTTGTGGAGTTGTACCACTGCCATCCAGTTGTTGCACTGGCAGGAGGTGTTCCAGATGCTGTGAAGTTTACAATTGCTATACCGTTGGCATAGTAGTAGTTTGTTGCTGTAACGTTGCCACCACGGATGTTGCCTGTGGCACTTATGATGCCAGCAGTCAACAAGTTGCCACCTGTGATGTTGGCAGTTGCTGATACCAGGCCACCTGTCAATACATTACCACCTGTGATGTTGGCAGCACTAGTGATAGTCGAGGTTGCACTGATCAATCCAGCAGTCAACAAGTTGCCACCTGTGATGTTGGCAGCCGAAGTAATAGTTGATGTTGCTGAGATCAAGCCAGCAGTGAGTACATTACCACCGGTTATGTTGGCAGTTGCCGATACTTGACCGGCTGTTGTTACATTGCCGCCAACAACGTTGGCTGCTGATGTTATTGTTGAAGTGGCAGATATCAATCCACCTGTCAACACATTGCCACCGGTTACGTTGGCAGTTGCCGAAATCAATCCTGCTGTGAGCAAATTGCCACCAGTGATGTTGGCAGCACTGGTTATGGTTGATGTTGCCGAAATCAATCCAGCAGTTAATACATTACCACCAGTGATGTTGGCAGCTGAAGTGATGGTTGATGTTGCCGAAATCAATCCAGCAGTTAATACATTACCACCTGTGATGTTGGCAGCACTGGTTATGGTTGATGTTGCCGAAATCAATCCAGCGGTCAACAGGTTGCCACCTGTGACGTTGCCACTTGCACTTAGTACACCTGTGATGTATTCACCTGAGGTGGCAAATACTGCCACATTGCCTGTTCCGCCCACACCCACAGTAATATTGCCACCTGAACTTACTACAGTGACATTTGATGTGCCGTTGTTGATGTTGGCTACACTGGTGATCACCCCAGTCAAGAAATAACCATTACCTAAAACATAATTACCAGTAACGTTGCCGGTTGCACTTAGCACCCCCCCAGTAAAGAAGTTACCGGCAGTGATATTACCACTTCCTGAAATTGATCCACCTGAGCCATTGGTGTTGATATTATTTGCAGTTATGTTGCCTGTGGCTGATATTTGGCCACCTGTCAACACATTGCCACCAGTTATGTTGCCAGTGGCTGATACTAATCCACCAGTTAATACATTACCACCTGTGACATTGGCTGTGACGGATACCACAGCGCCCAAATGACTCGAACCAGTGATAGTACCGGTTGCTGATACTAAGCCACCTGTTAAAATGTTACCACCAGTTACGTTGGCAGTGGCACTTACTAATCCACCAGTTAATACATTACCACCTGTGATGTTGGCTGCTGAAGTGATTGTACTAGTGGCTGAAATCAGGCCACCAGTTAATACATTGCCACCTGTGATGTTGGCTGCACTTGTGATTGTACTGGTAGCACTTATCAGGCCACCTGTAAGTATGTTACCACCTGTGATGTTGCCAGCGGCACTTACTATTGTTCCGGCATTAATAAATGAACTTACGGCTAGACTTGTACCATTTGCCACACCAATGTTTGGCGTTGTAAGGTTGGCACTTGTTTTGACGCTGATGTTACCACCACCGTCGAACGCTGTGGTAACACCATCAACTTTGGCATTGAATACCGATCCAATTAAACTTAAACCAGCACTGGTGTTAGCAGTGTATGACCCTGCGGCAGAGAACTGTGACCAGGTAATTGCTGTGGTGCCCATTGTTCCAGCGGCATCAGCAGTACATACCCAACCTGTGTCAGCATTGGTTGAACCTGTTTCAACGAATGTAAATGCCCCAGGAACCTCAGCCCAGACGTTCATGTCCACAGCACGTGTCAACACTGTGGCACTGGTGTAGGTGTAGATACCGTTGTTTGCCGCTGCCACTTCATTTTTAACCAACACACGAGTGCCAACTGTGGCAATGCTTGAACCGTCAATTGTGGTGTATGTGCCGGTTGTGGTCAATGTGGCGCCCACACCTGCGGTGCCGTTGTTGTATGTTATTGTACCACTGGATGCTGTGGCCAGGGTGCCTGTCGTGGCTGCCAGAACCGATGCCTTGGGATCAAGACCTTGAGCCACATTGTCAACGTAGACTTTTGTTGCGGCGTCTTGATCAGCAACTGGATCTGCCAGGTTGTTGATGTATCTATTGCTCATCAACACGTTGCCCACAGGATTCACTGTGATATCTCCGCTTCCAGTGCTGAGGGTTAGACCAGTAGCGCCAACAACGTTGGCAGTCAATACATTGCCGCCTGTGATATTGCCAGTTGCTGATATCAAGCCACCTGTTCTAATATTGCCACCGGTTATGTTGGCAGTTGCTGAAATCAATCCACCTGTCAACACATTGCCACCAGTTACATTGGCAGTTGCCGAAATCAATCCACCTGTTAGTACATTGCCACCAGTGATGTTGGCAGCTGAAGTGATGGTTGATGTTGCCGAAATCAATCCAGCAGTCAATACATTACCACCTGTGATGTTGGCAGCTGAAGTGATGGTTGATGTTGCCGAAATCAATCCAGCAGTTAATACATTGCCACCTGTGATGTTGGCTGTGGCACTAACAACACCACCTGTTAGGACATTACCACCAGTTATATTGGCAGATGAAGTGATAGTTGATGTTGCTGAAATCAACCCAGCAGTTAGTACGTTACCACCAGTTACATTACCACTTGCACTTAGTACACCTGTGATGTATTCACCTGAGGTGGCAAATACTGCCACATTGCCTGTTCCGCCCACACCCACTGTGACATTGCCACCTGAACTTACTACAGTGACATTTGATGTGCCGTTGTTGATGTTGGCCACTGATGTGATAACTCCAGTTAATAGCGCACCATTACCTAAGATGTAGTTGCCGGTTACGTTACCAGTAGTTGAAATATTTCCACCAATCACGTTGGCAGTGGCACTCACTAGTCCACCAGTTAATACGTTACCACCTGTAATGTTTGCCGCACTTGTGATTGTACTAGTAGCTGAAACTAAACCACCGGTTAGCACATTACCACCAGTTACATTGGCTGTGGCACTGATTAGGCCACCTGTTAGTACATTACCACCAGTGATATTGGCGGCACTGGTTATGGTTGATGTGGCCGAGATCAAGCCTGCTGTGAGCAAGTTACCACCTGTGACGTTACCAGTTACCGATGCAAGTCCACCTGACAGCAAGTTGCCACCTGTGACATTGGCAGTTGCTGATATCAGGCCACCAGTTAGTACATTACCACCTGTGATGTTGGCTGCTGAAGTGATTGTACTAGTGGCTGAAATCAGGCCAGCAGTTAATACGTTACCACCTGTGATGTTGGCAGCACTGGTTATGGTTGATGTGGCTGATATTAGGCCAGCAGTCAACACATTACCACCTGTAATGTTGGCAGTTGCTGATATCAGGCCACCAGTTAGTACATTACCACCTGTGATGTTGGCTGCTGAAGTGATAGTTGATGTTGCTGATATTAGTCCACCAGTTAATATGTTACCGCCTGTGATGTTGGCAGTTGCACTTACTAAACCGCCAGTTAATACATTACCACTGGCAACGTTGGCGGTGCCCACACTGACCGCAGTGGCATTAGAAGTGATTGTTTGAGCACCTAGTTTGATGCTAGTTCCAGACAGGTACAAATCCCGCCAGGCTTGTGTGGCACTGCCCAGGTCATATGTGATGTTGGCACTGGGCAATAAATTACCCAAAACATTACCAACAACGCTCAAATTACCCGCAGTGATAGTGCCAGCGGCTGATACCACGCCGCCAGTTAAGACGTTGCCGCCGGTTACATTGGCTGTGACTGATACCACAGCACCCAAGTGACTTGTGCCAGTTATGGTACCTGTGGCACTAATCAATCCACCAGTTAAAATGTTGCCGCCGGTTATGTTACCGGCCGCTGAACTTGTTCCGTTCGTGGCCAAATTGCCACCTGTAATTGTACCCGATGCACTCAATACGCCTGTGATGTATTCACCTGTTGTGGCAAACACTGCCACGTTGGCAGTTCCACCAACAGTGATAAAAATGTTGGCATTGGCAGTGGCCGCTATGTTTGAGTTACCTGAGGAGATTGGGAAACCGGCACTGGCAGCCGAGACCCCGGTAAGTTGTGAGCCGTTACCAATAAAGAAATTGCCGGTGCCTACAGTGATGTTGCCCACAGCCGAAATTGTGGTACCTACTGTGAGTGCTCCATTCACAGCAATTGTGTTGGCTGTGATAACGTTGGCTGTGGATAAAATTCTGGTCCACGAATTGGTTGCGCTAGAGTATTGGTAAGATACTTGGTTTACTACCGTTACTTGTCCGTTTGTGGGTGATGCTGGGAAGGCCATAATTTCTCCTGTTGGTCTTTTCTACTGCTACTACTTATACCAAAACAAAATATTTTTGTGACAAGCATTTTACTACTAATTTCCTAGGTTTTCTTGCTCTGCAAGCCATTCTTCACGGGTCAATTTTCGAGATTGGTCTTGTTTTTGTTGTTCTAACCACTGTTCTCGAGTCATCACTTGCGTATTTATTGTGGCCGATTGCTCTCGCAACCACTCCTCTGTGGTCATAGTGCGAGTCACTGTGACCAAGTTTGTTGGTGTTGCGCTGTGTACCGTTTTGACTTCGATCTGCGAGGCCAACCACTGTTCTCGAGTCATGGGTGTGTTTGATTGTTGCTGTTGTGCCAACCACTCATCAGCGGTCATTTTTGTTTGTTCTGCCAACCATGCTTCAACTGATATTGTGGGTGTTGTTGTTTGCTCCGCGGTCTGTTCATGGTCTGGCGAATAACGTGGATATTTTGTTTTTACTGCACGTATTCTAGCAGCCATTTCTGCGGGAAACACCCCAGCATGGTACAAGGCATCCAGTTGTTCTTGTATAGTTGGGTACTCTCTAGCACGATTTCTTTGATATTCCGCCCAGTCATAGGCCTGTTGCAAACGCTGTTGTTCTTGATATATTTGTTCCGCAGTGACTGGAGCAGTCGCAGGCCGGTGCCAGGTTATGGTCTGATCATACATGCTCACGCTGACTTCTGCGTCAGGTACCAAACTTTGAATAGCATGAAATACGGTTATCATGATGCGGCAATCTCCTGGGCTATCAACCAGATATTTGTGCTGGTCAGTGTGCTACTGGTATTGGATACTCGTTGCTGTAATTTATAAGTTACCGCACCTGTTGTTCCCGGTGCATCTAGATAACTGTAAGATATAGCACCTGATGCACCAATACCACCAGTTGATACTGTTGTACCAACTGTTTGCACTTGCAAACTAGTACTGGGTGATCTAATCAATTGTGTATCAGCAGTGACGTTTGCTCCTGCCAATGCACTAAACTCACTGGTACCAGTGGCCAAAATCAGCACTTTGCTGGTTGCGCTTGAAGGAGTAATAGTTACGTTTGCATAAGTGACATCAACATAGGATCCACTGTTTGTTACACTGCCGCCCAGGCTTGAACTCATCACCGTTTGTACCACGGCACCCAAGGGCATGTTGTATGCTGGTAATCTGTTGTTGATGTAGAGATTTTGTGTGTAAGTGTTGCGAAAATACACACTGCTGGTACCAATGTCATAGGTAACGTTGGCTATTGGTATCAGTGTGCCAGAAATTGCCACGTTGGCTACCACTCCCCCGGCAAAGGCAGGGCTGGTGGTATCTACCCAATAGTCACTGGTACCATCATCAAGATATTGATACAATACATCATTCACGGTATCGTACCATTGATCAGTTACTTTGGGTGCTGGGCTTGTGGGAGGTGCTGTATTGGCTGTGTATATTATTCCTGGAGGAACCGGAGTGCCATTGGCATAATAGTAATTGTTTGAAAGTATATTACCGCCAGTGATGTTGCCCGATGTAGAAATTTTACCGACTGTTAGTATGTTGCCACCAGTTATGTTGCCAGTGGCTGATACTAATCCACCAGTTAATACATTACCACCTGTGACATTGGCTGTTACACTCACCACAGCACCCAAGAAACTTGATCCAGTGACTGTGCCAGTAGCAGATATCAGCCCACCTGTTAAAATGTTACCACCTGTGATGTTGGCCGCTGATGTAATAGTCGAAGTGGCAGATATCAAGCCGCCAGTTAATACATTACCGCCTGTGACGTTACCACTCAATGACGCAATGGTACCTGTTAAACTTGGCGCATTAACAATAGTAGTAGCAATCACATTGTTAGCATTGACGTTGGCAACCGAAGTAATTGCCCCAGTTGAACTGATCAGGCCACCAGTTAATACATTACCACTAGTAACATTACCGCTTGCCGAAACCACTCCCGAAACGTATGCACCTGTATTAGAAATTACAGCAACATTGCTGGTGCCATTAACCCCCATGGTAATATTGCCATTGGCAGTGGCAATGTTTACATTACTAGTGCCGTTGCTGATGAATGTTGTGTCTACCCCAAACTCACCAACATATCTGTAGCCAACAACATAAATTGTGTTGGCTGTTCCGGTACCAATAGCAGTTGGTATAGTTGCGCCATTGAAGTTTAGTACGCCAGACTGGTAGTCAAAGAACCAGGTGTCATCGCTACCGGAACCGGCACCAAACAACTTGGTACCTGTTGTTTGAGGGTTACTTAATCCTGGAGCACCAGCATACACCTGTACCAGGTAGTTGTCGCCAAACTGTGTGGGAATCCAATTGGTTAGGTTTGTTTTCCAGGTTTGATTGTCAGGTGCTGTTAGATCTTCGGTGCATTGCACTGTGGGACTGTATCCAGCGCCACCGCCATCTTTGTACACCTGTACCAGTGATGTGGTATTGGCCGGAGGTGAAGCAGGTATGTCTCCACTTTGTGTCCAAATAAGGTCACCACGATACAGCAGTGGACTGGCAATGCTTTCGTTGAAGGCTTCTTTGGAAGCAGGCTCGGCTGTTTTGGTTACACCGTAGCCGACCTTTTTCCAAAGGTAGTCAATCTTTTGTGATTCGTTAAACGAGGCGGCCATTAAGCGGCTACTCCTATTGACAAGGCTGTGATAGATTGGCCACTTGCCAATGCAATTCTAATTAAAATGTTGTTGCCAGTACTGTTAGCGGCATTTTGAGATCCCAGAGTCATTGTGTATCCTACGTTGGCAATTGCTGTATTTAACGGTATCACATCCGCGCCGGTCAAGGCACAACCGTTTGAGCCATTGCCACCAGTACCACTGGCAGCACCCGGAACTCCTGATCCAGCATACTGTGTGTATGTTTCCAGCCATCCGTTGATGGTACTGGTAGGTCCTGGGAATCCCGGAGTGGGCGATGAGAATCCACTCTTGTCTATTGTTGTGCCCGGTGCCGCTACCCAAACTCCTGCAACACCTGTGGTTGTGGTCAATCTAATGTCAAAGTTGGCCAGGCTTGGTCTTGCAAATGCAAAAGTAAAATACTGTGTGCTTGTACGGCCGCCAGTGATTGACAAGTTTGGTCCTACTGGCAAGTATCCTGTGCTCAAGTCAACAGCATATTGCGTGAGTACACCATACCGCACCACAGCCTCTGGTGTGCCGGCAATGGTTTGTGCTCCAGACCAAGCGTTGGCTGTGTAATAATTAGTTGAGTCAGAAAACACTGGAGTGTTGCCTGCTGTGCTCATCACAATACGTATGGCCGCTTGTGTGTTGGCAGTAGGTGTGCAAGTGATTGACTGCTCGTTCACCCCAGAGTTTGCGCCAGCATACATCTGTATCTTGGTTGGCAATTGTACGGTGGTACCAGTTCCAATCACGTTGAGTACGTTGGCCTGCAAGGTGCTCACGCTGTTGTTTGCACCGGTAATGTTGCCGGTCAAATTACCAAAAGTGTAGTTTGCACTGACGCCAATGTTGGCCTTGACGTTGCTACCGGTCAACATACTGTTGCCTGCATTGTCAAGTTGTGCCAGAGTCTTGGTCTGAGTTGCCGATAACACTGCACCCGAACCTTCGTATACCGTACCACTGGCCAATGTAAAAGGCGTAGCACTGGTATAAGTTTGACCTGCTAGATTGCTGACCTCTAGATTGGCAATTGTGATTGCAGGTGAGCCTGTGTTGTAGTAAGGAATTCCTGAAATGTATCTGTAGGTTCCTGCTGTGGACTCGACCATCAACACGTTACTAGTAACTAGGCTGGGTGCTGTGTTCAAATTGTCTTTGACAAAGCCCACATAGTTGGTGTTGCCTGATACTGAGTGTACCATTTTGTAATTGTTATAGCCTGTGCTCAAACTGCTCAATGTACAACTTACGTTGGCGCTGAACACTTTGTAGAAGTAACTGGGTACTGCGGCATTGGCCACGTGCAAGTCTTGGTCGGCCGACACAACCAAAGCGCCCGATGTTCCAACAGTGTTACTTACATTGCTAAATGACACATTGCCAGCGGCCGTATTATTTACATACGCAGTCAGTGTTCCTGTTACCGCTGTGTTGGCATTTTGTACGTTGGCACTGGTTGTGATAGTTGCTGTTGTTGCAAAACGTGTGACACTTGTGCCGTTGGCCGGAATGTTTCCACCTGATGCGTCAGCGGCACCGGCTGCCAACAATGGACTTGTGCCCTGGCTGGCATTGGCAATGGTCAAATTGGCAAAGCCGCTCAGTGCAGTGGGTGCAGTAGGGTTAGCGGCAATAAAGATATAACCTGTAGTACTCAAAGTATTACTCTGTGCTGTACTGGTTATGCCATTGGGTGTTCCGTTGGCCTGTAGTGACACAGTAAAGGCGCCAGTACCGGTATAGGTGTGCAGTGTGTTGCCCACGTTGCTTACGCCGTTGCTGAATGTGGCGTCGCCCCAGGTCCAGTTGGCAATATTGCTGTTCTCGCTGGTGTTCTGGAATGTAAAAGTAGACCGATTGGCACCGTTGTAGTCAGTGTAGAGATAGCCAACTCTAGCGTTGCCTGTATTGGCAGTGGCATTGGTAGTGACGTTGGCAGTGGTTCCAACAAAGTTGGCACGAGTCTGTGGTTCAATTGTGATTGTGATGTTGCCACTCTTGAATGGGCTGGTACTATAACCGGTGTACAAGGACAAGTTTGCAGTGAACTGTTGATAGATGTTGCCTGATTGATTGGCCGCACTCAACGCAAAGGTATTGGTAACGTTGGCAGCGCCAGGGTTGCCAGCAGTACCAGATGCAACAACCACGTTGCTGACATTGCCGTCACCGTAGTTTAGATAATAATACTGTTGTGCACCAAAACTTGCTGTGTTACCTGGCGCACCGTTTGAATCGTTTCTAAAACTTATCACACCTGATCCATTGATCACATTGGCTCGGTTGGCAGTGACAAACACATTGCTGGCCTGTGATGAGTAAACTTTGACATTGGTGTTGGATGATGTCACACTCACCGGAGTGGCACCTGCATTGGCACTGTTACCTGTTAGGTTAACTCCGTACAACACATCAGTGTTGGCCGTAGCATTGGTAAATGTATGACTTGCTGTGGTCCAGTTGTTGGCTGGAATCACAATGGTGCCATCACCCCAGTTGATTGAGTAAGTTTCTGCGTACAAACTGCTGTTGGTTATCAGCACACCGCCAGGGGTGTCCAACGTTGTTCGGTTGGCAGTGAACGATGGTATTGGAGTAGGCGTATACAATGTTATTGTGGTAGACGCTGTGCTGGTTGATCCTTTGGCTCCATTGGCCACATTTCCATTGTAGGTTCCATTGGTGTTGTATGCGGTGTAGGTCACTGTGAATGTACCACCAGATACATTGCTGAATGTGTGTACAGCGTTGGCTGTGGTTGCATTGGCAGTACCATCACCAAATTGCCACAAGTAAGCGTTGGGGTTACCGACGTAACGGCCTGTTAGTGCCACACTCAATGGACTTGGTCCTGAACTCACGTTGGCAGTGATATAAGCGTTGCCCACATAGGTACTGTTGGCTATGTTCAGTGCCACTTGATTCAAGTCATCTAGGCCATCTGTGACAAAAGTTGCTGTGGTCCAACCTGGGTAGGCCACGTTTTGTACAAGATTACCATCTGTTGGTGTACCCAGTGTTATTGTGTTACCTTGACCACCGGCGGCAATAACACCAGTTAGAGCAGAACCATTGCCAAGGAAATAATTACCAGAAATATTACCAGTTGCTGAAACTATTCCGGCTGTTAATATGTTGCCACCGGTTATGTTGGCTGTGGCACTGATAACACCACCTGTCAGCAAATTTCCACCGGTTACATTAGCAGTTAAACTTACACTTGTACCAGTTGCCGCGCCAATATTTGGCGTTGTGAGATTGGCACTGGCCTTGACAATAATATTGCCTGATCCATCAAACGCTGTGGTGTTGTTGTCCACCAAGGCATTGAATTGCGATCCCACAAGGCTTAGGCCAGCACTGTTGTTGGCAGTATAACTGCCGGCACTGGAGAATTGTGTCCAAACAATAGCGGTTGTGCCAATTACCACCGGCGCATTTGTAGTACACACATATCCAGAATCGGCATTGACTGAGCCCAACTCAACAAAAACAAATGCTCCAGGTACTTCGGCAGCCTGATTCATGTCGGCAGAACGAGTCAATACGTATGAGGATCCTGCATCGTTGGCGGTGACTGTATAGATACCGTTGTATGGAGCATTACCACCAGTTTCATTCTTGATCAACACTCGATCACCAACTGTGGGTGAGGTTCCATCAATAGTTAATAAGCCTGAGGCAGATCCAGTTATGGTTGCACCAACTCCGGCAGTTCCGTTGTTGTAGGTATAAGCAGGTAGTGTGGTGGCTGTGGCCAAAGAAACGGATGCTTTGGGATCAAGTCCTTGCGCCACATTGTCAACATAGGCTTTGGTTGCGGCATCTTGGTCTTGCACCGGGTCAGCAAGATTTCTAATAATTTTATTGCTGACCAGAATATTTCCAACGGAGTTTAACGTCAAATCACCATTGGTAGCAATTGTCAATGAGACGCCAACTATACTATTGGTGTTAATATTGCCGCCAGTGATATTGCCAGTTGCCGAAATCAATCCACCTGTTAGGACATTGCCACCAGTTATGTTAGCGGCACTAGTGATAGTACCGGTTGCAGATATCAATCCACCTGTTAGGACATTGCCACCAGTAATATTTGCCGCACTGGTGATTGTTGATGTAGCACTGATTAATCCACCAGTTAGTAAGTTGCCGCTGATAATATTACCAGTTGCTGTGATTAAACCTGCGGTTTGTAAATTACCAACAGTTGCATTGCCAGTTGCTGTGATTAGTCCGGCGGTAATTAAGTTGCCACCAGTAATATTGGCTGCCGAAGTAATGGTTGAAGTAGCACTGATTAGGCCACCGCTAAGTAAATTACCAGTTGTGGTATTGCCGCTAACACTTAAACTTGTTAATATGCCAACACTTGTAATATTGGCTTGTGCATTGTTTGTTACTGTTCCTGCTGAATCAGCATAGGTAGCATTGGCCACGGTGCCTGTTACGTTGGCACCAGTTAAACTTGTTAACCCAGCACCATTGCCAATGAACACATTGCCTTGGATGTTGCCTATTGCTGATATTAGCCCACCAGTTAATACATTACCACCAATTATGTTGGCAGCACTGGTAATAGTCGATGTGGCTGATATAAGACCAGCAGTTAAAACGTTGCCGCCGGTAACATTGCCACTTGCACTCAATACGCCAGTGATGTATTCTCCAGTTGTGGCAAACACAGCAACATTTGCTGTTCCTCCGACTCCAACAGTGATGTTGCCACCCGAACTCACAACGGTAACATTACTTGTGCCATTATTAATATTGGCAACGCTTGTGATAACGCCGGTCAACAGCGCACCATTACCGAGAATATAGTTACCACTTACATTGCCTACAGCACTTATCAATCCGCCTGTTATAACATTGCCACCAGTTACATTCGAAGTTGTTGTTACAGGGCCAGTTAAGCTGACCAGGTTGCCAGAATATGTTGGCAAGTAATTGGCCACATCGGTATTTGAGTATCCTGCTGGTAAGCCAGTAATTAGAGCACCATTGCCCAGCAAATAGTTGCCGGCAATGTTGCCAGTGGCACTTACTTGTCCAGTAATGTAGGCACCAGTAGGGGCAAAAACCGCAACATTACTAGTTCCAGTTACACCAACTGTGACATTACCGTTTGCATTGACTGTGACGTTGCTGTTGCCGTTTGTGATTGCGGCGCCAGCACTTGCTATAATACCTGTCAGTTGCGAGCCGTTACCAATGAAGTAATTGCCTGTGACATTGCCAGTGGTCCTAATGTTACCAACTGCACTTATTGTACCACCAGTGAGTAAATTCCCAGTTTGAGTATTACCAGTCACGCTTAGATTTGCCAGTACGCCAACTTCGCTTGCTTGTATTCCAGTCAGTTGACGACCATTACCAATAAAGTAATTTGTGGTTGTAATGTTGCCAGTAGCACTCACCACTCCAGCAGTTAATAAGTTGCCACCGGTGGCATTGCCAGTGACAGTAACTGAAGTTAAGGTGCCAACTGAGGTAATGTTGGGTTGTGCCGCCGTGGTCACTGTGCCTGCTGTGGTTGCCGATCCAGCGGTAACAGCGTAGGTAGCATTGGCCACGGTACCCGTGACATTGGCACCTGCTACGGTGTTTGCTGTATTAGCGTAGGTGGCTGTGGTTGCGGTGCCAGCGGTTACGGCATAGGTGGCATTGGCCACAGAGCCTGTGATATTTCCGCCTGGTATATTGGTTAGACCGGCACCTGATCCAATAAACCGCCCAGTGGTAGTGATATTACCAACAACGTCTAAGTATAATAAATCATCTACAACTTTTAAACTTGAATACAATACATTAGAACTTAGTACATCACCAATCAATGCGTTGGCATTGACATTTGTTGCAGACACCCCTGTTAGTAATGCGCCGTTACCAATAAAGTAATTGCCAGTTATGTTTCCAACGGCACTGATTTTACCGCCAGTTAGTATATTTCCTGCGGTGGTATTGCCTGACACCGCAACCGATGTCAAGGTACCAACTGAAGTTATATTAGGTTGTGCGGCAGTAGTTACTGTACCTGCGGTAGTGGCAGTTGTTGCTGTGGTAGCACTACCAGCGGTAGTAGCATAAGTGGCATTGGCCACGGTGCCAGATACATTTGCACCAGCCACAGCATTTGCCGTATTGGCATATGTGGCAGTATTGGCGGTATTAGCACTGGTGGCACTACCAGCGATAGTAGCGTAGGTAGCATTGGCCACAGTACCTGTGACATTGGCTCCTGCGACCGAATATGCTGTACCTGCTATGTTAGCATAGGTGGCATTGGCCACCGACCCTACTATATTAGCACCCAGTAGGTTGGTTAAGCCGGCACCCGAACCGATAAATCTGCCTTGAGTAGTTACATTACCAACCACATCCAAATACAGTAGATCATCTACTACTTGCAGACTTGAGTATAATACATTTGAACTGAGTGTGGTTCCCACCAAAGCATTGGCATTCACACCCGAAGTTGATATACCAGTTAGTAATGCACCGTTACCAATAAAGTAATTGCCAGTGATATTACCAGTTGCAGTCAACGAAGTCAGTGTACCAACTGAAGTAATGTTTGGTTGTGCATTGGTATACACTGTGCCTGCTATGGCGGCGTTGGCAACTTGTCCAGTAACATTGGCTGCTGGTATATTTGTTAACCCTGCACCAGATCCAATAAATCTACCCTGAGTTGTTACATTACCAACCACATCTAGATACAGTAGATCATCTACAACTTGCAGACTTGAGTATAATACATTGGAACTGAGTGTGGTTCCAGTCAGCGCCGCGGCTGCAATATTGGTTGCGGTTATGCCTGTTAAGAAAGCACCATTGCCAATAAAATAATTACCAGCAACATTGGCGGTGGTGGTTATGTTGCCAACAGCAGAAATGCGGCCTGAACTGATTAAGTTGTTGCCGGTAATGTTGGCCACACTTGTGATATTGCCAGTCACTCCCAAGAAGCCGCCGGTAATGACATTACCAGCCACAACGTTGGCTGTGGTTATAACTGGGCCAGTTAAGCTAACAAGATTACCAGTATATGTGGGCAAGAAGGCTGCTACATTGGCATTGTTATACGTGGTATTAGCCACAATTCCAGTGATTAATGCACCGTTACCAACTAGGTAATCACCATAGATATATTGAAATGTTCTGTCCGGGGCGCCAAGATCGTAAACACCTGATGTGCCAGGAACAATGGTACTATTGGCTTGTATGTTGCCAATACCGTTGCCGGCCAGAGTTAGCCCTAGATTAGTAACTGTGGTAGTAACTATGTTGCCAGAGATTTTTACTTGACTGCCAACCGGACCGGCAGTCCAGATCTGCGTAAAATTGTCATTTACTGCGGTAAATGCTTCGCGTAAGGGCTCACCTGTGCCATCGTTGGCATTTGCCCCTACATCTATTATCTGTTGTGTCATAGGTAAACCATATCCTCTGGGGTATTTACCTAAACCCCACAGTCTAAGTTTTTGGCTATATTTCTTTGTTTACTAGACGATTTTGAAAATCTGCCATTTGCATGTGTGCTAGATTGGCTACCCCTAACAATTCACGTACCTCTGCAGTGGTATCTCCCACTACTCTAAAGAAACTAGTCTTGGGATGGTCTTTCATTATGGTTTGTAACTGTCTGACCCAGTTGCCAGTAAAAGTGGGATTGGCAGAACTTTTTTTGTAGAACTCTGTGTCAGCATAGCAGTTATTAAATCTGCCGGTGCGTGTAGGACCTAGGTCAAATCCTATTAGATATATAGCCGTTGCCCCATCAATTGCGGCTTGTGATACCGCTACAGGTCCAGAACTGTAGCCAAAGTATTTTTGTGCTATTCGTCTTGCGCCAGAGTCTGGCAATGGCTTGCGTGTGTAATAAGTGTTTTTCTGGCTATAGCCTTCGTGCTGAATTCTTTCACTTATGGGGGTGTCTGTGCTGATCAACACATCGGGCACAAACTCACGATAGATAGCATTGCACCCATAGGTGATTCCTAGTGTTTTCAACGTTGTTAAATCTACTGCTTGTCGGCTTATGCCGTTACCTAACACAAATGCTGCGGCCATAAAAAAATCCTCCCAGTATATAGCCAGGAGGATTGTTGGGGGTTACAAATTAACTTGTAACGCTGGCAATCTGTGCCAATTGCAATGTACCGTTTTGTGCTTGAGCACTAGAAATAACTTCTGCACCAGACCATGTGACATTACCTTCATCAGTAAAGAAGTTTGTTACGTAGAAGTTTTCACTAGATTGTACGTTTGTGCCAAGATTAGCGTTAGCATAGCTGGCAGTTGTCATACCGTTCCAGTCACGTACCCACTTGTTAGTAATGTAACTAGCATATACTGCGCTCGAGTCGCCCACCGAGTAAGCAATGCTCATGTAACCAGATGCCGGAGTGGCGGTGTTAGACAACACACACTGACCGACTGGGTATGCTGTGCCTGATCCAGAACCGATAGCAGTAACAGTAAATACGTCGCCAACTGCGGCGCCGTTTGGTGCACCACATGCTTGCCAATTTGTTGTTCCAAGAACGGCAATTTGATAGGCTTGACCAATGATCATGTCTTCATCAGCAGTGGTTGCGTATGTGTATGCAACCAGAAACTTGTGTGAACCTTTTTGGCGGATAATACGACCTGTATATTGACTAGCAAGAGCATATGTGGCAGTACCGTCTGCCAGGGTAATGTTTACTTTTGCGGCAATTTCTGGAAATGTTGCGCTGGCAGTGCTGGTAGCAGGTGAGCCACCAACCACACCCAAGAACTGAGTGCTATCTAGTGTTTGAACTGGTGTGTTGTAAACTGGATCTGTTAACGATCCAAAGTTAGGAAAACCAGCGTCTGTCAAGACGTTTTGGTTGTATGAGGTAACCACTGGATCAGATCCAGAAACAGTGGTTCCAGAACCAATGTTTGTTTTTTGTATTTTAAGAGCTCTTCCCATTTGATTTCTCCTTATAGAAGCCCAATGTGCGTTCCAGGCACTACGCAGGGGAAACCTGCATAAAACACCGTATTGTGTTGACAAGTATTTAGCGAAAATGTAAAATAGAATGTCACCACAGCGTAAATATCCCTATGAACCAACAACAAATAGATTTAATCGAACAAGGCAATCAACATCGTGCCAATCACGAACCTGAAAAATCACTAAAATGTTATGCACAGGTTTTAGTTGACGACCCCGATAATGCCGCGGCATTTTGTAACTATGGCAACGTCATGCGTGAGTTGGGTTATCCCAAACGTGCTATACCATTTTTACAACATTCTATTCTATTGGATCCTTCTAACATTACTGCACAGTTTAATTTAGCAGTGGCATACCTGCTGACGGGTGACTATCAACGCGGGTGGGCGCAATACGAAACTCGTTGGCAATTTGAGCACTTGCAAGGTACTGAACCAAAATTCTCACAGCCACGCTGGCGTGGTGAAGATATTCGAGACAAAACTATTCTTGTGGTGGGCGAGCAAGGTCACGGAGACTGTGTTCAGTTTTCAAGATTTATTTTTAACTTGCATGCCATGGGTGCTCGAATCAAATTACAAGTCACCGACGGATTGATCCCGTTGCTGAGTCAGAGCAACATTATAGAACATGTGGGTAGATACAACGAAGACATGGGCGAGTTTGATTACTGGGTTCCTATCATGAGTGTTCCTGGTATATTGGGCATCACATTAGATAACTTGCCACGAATGCAAAACTATCTTACTGCTACTCCGGCATTGACAAAAGCATGGCAAGATAGACTAGGTCCTAAAAAACGCATGCGGGTGGGTGTGAGTTGGAGTGGGCGCAAAGATTCTTGGATACATCAACACAAGAGTGTGCCGTTTCCGGTGATACTAGAAATGATTCAATCTAATCCTCAATACGAATGGATCAATCTACAAGTTGACGTGTCACCCGAAGAAGAGGCACAGTTAAATCAAGTTGGTGTCACTGGATATCCTGGAACAATTGTTAGTTTTGCTGACACAGCCGCATTGATCATGCACATGGATGTGGTGATATCTGTTGACACTGCCATCAGTCATTTGAGTGGCGCACTAGGTAGACCCACCTGGGTGATGTTGAATCAGTACGGACAGGACTGGCGTTGGTTGTTGGATCGCAACAATAGTCCTTGGTATCCTACTGCCACTTTGTTTAGACAACCCACACGCGGTGACTGGGCCAGTGTCACTAAAAAGATTGCTCAATACTTGTCATGGTATAAGGTTTAAATTGATCCATTTGAATCATAATTTTGTTTCTAAATTTTTCGCTATGAAAATATTGTTTGTTATGTTCCACTCGATCTAACACTCGATAATAATCATCTAATATAGTTCCACTGAGAACCCATTGCTCCGTAAAATCAGCAATTTTTTGAAGTCTGACAGTAGAGTTAGTTTCATTATCCCACGACTCCCAGGGCACAATATCTCTAAACATATCTAGTCCTATATCCTGTAAAAATTTATTAACTCCTGGGCCACAGGCAATAATTGGAATTTGTCTAGCCATAAATGGTTTGCAAGTTTTTTCGCTTATCCATGATTGGTCTATTACTGTTTCAGTTACAAGATTCACTGCATACTGATTGTAAACTGCATGGCCAAGGCCATAAAATCCATCATTCATTTGTCTATTCTCTAGACTTTCTCCCGGTAACACACGATAGTTAGCAAACGTATACATCATTTGATCTAATATATTTTTACGTTGAAATTCTTCAAACAAATATGTTCGATGAGGTCGAGTGTTATTGTTTAGGCACATAACTTTTTGTGTTTTATTTGAGCCGGCATCCATAACAAATCTAGGCCACCAAAGATTTGCTCTCAAGCTGAACATCCATAAAAATATTGGGAAAAAATATACACCCGGTTTAGGTTGTAACCAAAATTCAAAATTGTTAGTCAATATTGGGTCTATGTTGGTTGGTATTTTATTATCTGGATAAGGATTATGCGTTATATCTACAACTTGATTTTTCAAAGGGTGAGTAGATAGCAAGTTTAATGTTTCGTCACAGTTTTCAAAATCGTTGTCTGTTATTACTAATGTATCTTCTAACAACCATTGTGTAAGATAAGTTCGATTGGTATAAAAACGTTCAGGGTTTAAATGATATATCATTGAGTATATAGCCAACAAAAAACCTGCTGACGCAGGTTTCTTGCCTTCCCATCTCACGGTGAATTTTTTTCTTACAGAGTATTTAGTTTGAGTTTGCATTTGTCACCGTGAAAGCCGTTGTATCTTGCCTTGCTAGCCTGGATTCCACAATGTGGACAGATCTGTTTAGGCTGTTGAGTATAATGAGTTCCAGCGGCTTTTTGTGCCGCTACTGTTGCTGATAACTTTGCACCCATGCCTTCTGGTTTAGATTTACCTTTTGCCGCGTCTGACCGTATACGTTTTCCCTCTTCGCTCATTGGTCCTTTGGGTTTGCCTTTTGCAGATAGAGACATTTTTAATTTTGTTTCTTCACTATGAGTTTGTCCAGTTCTCCTTGCCGCTAGTGCCGCCTTCCATTCATCTGTTGGCTTAAACGGATTAGATGCTTTAGTTTCTCGAATTTTAATTTTTTGTGCTTCACTCATGGGCCTGCCTTTGTTATTAGCCTGGCGGCCAGACATTGTTGCACTATGCACCACTGAGAATTCCTTTTTAAGATTCTCGTAAACTCTTGCTGTAATCTTTGTTTCATACCGTTGAGTGCATTTACCGTTTCGTTTCATTCCATTTAATGCATAAATCATCTTTGCCTTTGCTTCACCAGTATGCATCTTAGTTAACAACCAGTGACATATAAAATGTTCTCTTGCTGTAAGATCTACAAGATTGTTTTTGTCATCTGTGCCGTTTAGGCTCTTAGGTATAATATGATGGCGTTCAGTATATCCATTAAGTTTACGTGTTCTAGCACGATCTGTAATAGCAGTATACCAAATAGTATATTTATTCATACTGTTATTTATCTCTAACTTTACTTTTACGTAAATATGTAGTCAATAAAAAAACGCCCCGAAGGGCGTTTTTGTATATCGTGTAGATAAGAATAGTTCTTAACTGAACGATAGGTTCGAAACGGCTATCTCTCCCACATAATCTCCGGCATTGCCGAATGAAGATGCAGTGTTTGTCAATTCGATGTAACCGTAACGTGTCATGAATGACACGACTGGTTCGAATGTGCTTGGATCCAACACAACGCCTGAAGACATCAAAGGAATGTATGGGCAGTAGAATGCTGGAGCGTCTGCTTCTGAAGAACCTTTGTAACCGACCAACACTGGTGTTGTATCAGCTGCATAAGAGTCAACGAACACACGCATGGCGCCGTTCAATGTACCAACAAACTTGGTGTTTGTAGGTGCTTCGAATGTGCCTTCTGTGGTACGTGCAAATGCGCTAGTTGTAGCAGATTGCAACACTGTCAAGGCAGCTGAAGAGACAACAGCATAGTTACCTGCGCCACGACGTGTGCGTTGGGCGATCAAGTTAGCAACACGGTTGATCAAAACAGCCAATGCGGCGTGTTCGTCACCAACGAATGTAGCAGTACCTGAAACAGTTGCTTGGTTGTATGTGAACTCAGTTGCTGCCAATGAACGCAGGCTCAAGAGAATCTCTTGGTCGATTTCAGCAGTAATTTCTTGAGCCAAAGCAGCCATAATTTCTGCTTCAACGTCAATACCGTGCATGGCTTGTGCATCTTGTGCAGATTCAAA
>Ga0209596_1000025_pt1 | contig 134116 bp, 121 predicted proteins | sample M_130807_MF_Meta_FD_187314 | JGI IMG/M metagenome (GOLD analysis project Ga0209596, IMG submission 187314) | Freshwater microbial communities from Lake Montjoie, Canada to study carbon cycling - M_130807_MF_MetaG (SPAdes) (version 2) | ecosystem: Environmental > Aquatic > Freshwater > Lake...
ATCGCCACTAAAATGTTTAAACTGTTCTAGTAGTAATTCAATCGCATTTTTCTCGTTACCTGAAATGACGTCTGCAGGTATGCCTTGTATAATAAAACTATTTTGACCAAAGGGTTCAATTTCATATCCAATAAGTGCAAGGTCTTCGATAATATCTTCCAATAGTATCGCATCACTCACACTTAGTTCTAATACTACTGGAAATAAACTTTTTTGAGTTGCATGAGCCTGTGCGCTTGCCTTTTGAAATTTTTCATACAAGACTCTCTCGTGCGCTAGTTGTTGATGAATAATAATTACGCCACTATTGGAGGGCGCTACTATATATGTTTGATGTAATTGTAGAAGGCTTGCCGTTTCTTCAATTTCTAGTGGGTTGCCTTCTTTGTATAAACCCATGGAAGAGGCTTTTACAATATAGGATTCTCCAGCTGTATCCAGTCCTTCATTGGATGATGGAATATCTGTAAAAAAACTTTTCCAATCTTGTTTAGCAGCATTTTCGCTTCTTGAAATTAAGTGCGCTTGATTTTTCTTACTAAAGCCTTCATACAAAGACTGCTTAGTGGTATTATTATACTTTTCGTCGGTAAAAGGTTTTTGAATGGCATCCAATTGTTGAATATTGGCATCCAAAGAAAAATCTAAAGAAGGGGCTACACTAAATTGTGCTAATGCATGTCTAACGGCTGCTTGCACAAAGGCGTAAATTATTTTATCGTCTTCGAATTTTATTTCTTGTTTAGTAGGGTGCACATTAATATCTACTTGTGCAGGATCTACATCGATGTATAATAAATAACTAGGAAAATTTTCTTTAGCAATTAAACCTTCAAAAGCGTTGGCTACTGCGTGGTGTAAATAAGCACTTTTAATAAAACGACGGTTTACAAAAAAGTATTGATCGCTTCTGGTTTTTTTAGCCGTATCGGGTTTGCCCACAAAACCTGTAATGGTTAAGTAGTCGGTCTTCTCACCCACTGTTACTAGTTTTGTTTGATAAGCATTGCCTAAAACTTGAATAGCTCTTTGTTTAAAAGGGCCACCCTCCCAATGATATACATCTTGTCCATTGCTAGATAAGCTAAAATAAATTTCCGGGAATGCGAGGGCTACTCTTGTAAATTCTTCAATGATATGTTTAAGCTCGGCGCTATTGCTTTTTAAAAAATTTCTTCTAGCTGGCACATTGAAAAATAAATTTTTCATACTTATACTAGTACCTACTGAACAAGCTATTGCACTTGTATCTGTTACTTTACTGTTTTCAATTTCAACAGCGGTGCCCATTTCATCTTCTGCTCTTCTGGTTTTTAAACTTACTTGAGCGACTGCAGCAATGGAAGCCAAGGCTTCTCCACGAAAGCCCATGGTTCTAATTTGAAATAAATCTTCGATGGTACTTATTTTACTAGTGGCATGACGGGCAAATGCATTTTGCGCATCGTTGGCATTCATGCCTTTTCCATTGTCAATGACCTGAATCAGGGCCTTACCCGCATCATTGACTAGTAATCTAATTTCGGTGGCACCCGCATCTACTGCATTTTCTAGTAATTCCTTTACCGCGCTGGCAGGTCTTTGTATAACCTCACCTGCCGCTATTTGATTGGCAATGTGGTCTGGCAGTAAATGAATGGTATCGGGCAATTTTAGTCACTTTTGAACTGTGTAAAAGTAGTAAATTTGCCACTTAAATTACCATATAATGACAAGAACAGCAGACATTCAAAAACTAAGCCATCAGTTTCTTCCTACCGATGCTGTTATAACCAATTGGGAGGGGCTAGAGCCTTATTTCAAGACCTTATTAGCCCAAGATTTAGATTCGGTAGCCACCCTTGAAAAATGGCTTCAAAACCTAAGTGAACTAGAGGCCTTTATAAGTGAGGATGCTTGTTGGAGACAAATTAAAATGACCTGCGATACCACCGATAAATCTTTGGAAGAATCGTTTAATTTTTTCTGCATGGAGATACAACCCAAAATGCAACCTTATGCAGATGCGCTGAATAAAAAATTAATCGCCTGTCCATTTACTTCTGAACTGAATCAATCTGCTTATTTTACTTATTTACGTTCGGTGAAAAAAAGTATTGAACTTTTTAGAGAAGAGAATATTCCTATTCAAGCAGAGCTCAGTGTACTACAACAACAATATGGAACCATTGCAGGAAAAATGACTATTCAATTTAAAGAACAAGAATATACCTTACAACAAGCAGCTCAGTTTTTAGAAAACCCAGACAGAACTATTCGTGAAGAAGTCTATCTTAAAATTCAAGAGCGTCGTTTGCAAGACCAAACCAGTATGCATAATTTATTTTCTAGCTTAATTCAAAAAAGAAATCAGGTAGCTACCAATGCAGGCTTTGCCAATTATAGAGATTATAAATTTCAAGAGTTGGGAAGATTTGATTATTCCAAAGAGGATTGTTTTCAATTTCATCAAGCCATTAAATTGCATGTGCTTCCACTGATTGATAAAATTTATGCACGCAAAAAAAAGAAATTAGGACTTTCTACTTTAAAGCCCTGGGATACAGAAGCAGAGCCAGCAGGCATAGCCCCTTTAAAACCTTTTACAGATGGTAAAGACTTATTCAATAAATCGGTAGCTTGTTTTGAAAAGCTGAATCCATTTTTTGCAGATTGCTTACGTAAGATGGACGACTTAAAACATTTTGATTTAGAAAGTAGAAAAGGAAAAGCGCCGGGTGGATATAATTGTCCCTTGGCTGAATCGGGGGCGCCATTTATTTTTATGAATGCAGCGGGTCAAATGAGTGATGTGACTACCATGGTGCATGAAGGGGGTCATGCTATACATTCATTTTTAGCACATCCACTTTCTTTGACGGCCTTTAAAGAATATCCAATGGAGATGGCTGAAGTAGCAAGTATGTCCATGGAATTATTTACGATGAATCATTGGCAAAGCTTTTTTGACAACGAAGAAGATTTAAATAGAGCGAAAGAACATCAGTTAGAAAGAACCATTACGATATTCCCATGGATTGCTATTATAGATAAGTTTCAACATTGGGTGTATGAAAATCCTATGCATACTATAGAACAGCGCACTAGTTCTTGGAAAAATATTGTAGCTGAATTTTCTACAGATAGTATTGACTATTCGGGTTTAGATATGTATAGAGCTATTGGTTGGCAGAGACAACTGCATTTATTTGAAGTGCCTTTTTATTATATTGAATATGGGATTGCACAATTAGGTGCTATTGGCATGTGGATGCAGTATCAAAAAAATCCGACAGAGGCTTTAGAGAATTATATGAATGCTTTAAGCTTGGGGGGAACTAAAACCTTACCTGAATTATATAAAACAGCAGGTATTGAATTTAATTTCTCACCCGATTACGTAAAAAAATTAATGGATTTTACGAATCAGGAATTAGAAAAATTATACGCTTAATTAATTGGCGCTTGGATTAGCGGGTCCGTTGCTCGGTCCGTTGGATGGTCCATTGTTAGGCCTTGGTCCGTTATTAGGTCTTGGACCATTGTTTGGTCTTGGGCCATTATTGGGTCTTGGTCCGTTATTAGGTCTATTATTTGGTCCGTTGTTAGGACGATCGTTTCTATTATCGGAACGTTGATCGTTTCTTTGTTGAGGACCATTGCCTTGCATAGGTCTGCGGTCGTTTCTCTGATCATTTCTTTGTTGGTCTCTTCTTCTGCGATCATTCTTTTCTAATGAACGTAAGCTTATCTGACCTACCAATTCTACAAATTCTGGTTCTACCTCTTTATTTTTACCAGTAATTTCTACTGCTTGCAATTCCTCTACAGCAATACCTTGCTTGTTTAATTTTTTAATTTCAATAACACGGTCAATGGTTAAAGGAAAATGCTTGGTATTATTAGGAAGGGTATACCACATTAAATTTTTGAAAATATCTTTTTTAATTAAAAAGGCCTGACCCATTATTGTTTGAAGTGTATCTGCATAGTCGGGGAAACCTTGTAAGGCATCTAAATAAGTATCTAATTCAAAATTCAAACAACATTTTAATCTACCACATTGACCACTCAACTTCGTTTGATTAATAGATAAATTTTGATAACGAGCAGCAGTCGTGTTCACGCTTTTGAAATCGTGTAACCAAGTACTGCAACATAGTTCTCTTCCACAACTTCCAATACCACCCACTTTGGCAGCTTCTTGTCTAATACCTATTTGACGCATTTCCACTTTTACTTTAAACTCACCAGCAAAAGTTCTTATTAATTCTCTAAAGTCAATTCTATCATCGGCTGTATAAAAGAAAGTTCCTTTTTTACCATCGGCCTGTAATTCTACTTCACTTAATTTCATTTCCAATCGAAGGTCTCTAGCAGCGGCACGACTACGTGACAACATAGCGGCTTCTCTACTTTTACTAATATGATAAGTCTCTAAATCTCTTTCGTTACTAGGTCTTAAAATCTTTTTCATCTCAGGACTAAATTCATCCGTCCCTCTTTTCTTTAATTGTATACGCACAAGTTCACCCGTCAAGGCAATTTCCCCTAGGTCAAAACCATTGACGCCTTCTACGGTAACGTAGTCGCCTTTTTCAAAATGTTGCGAGCTGGTGTTTCTAAAGAATTCTTTTCTACTGCCTTGTTTGAAGCTAACTTCTACTACTTTGCATTGTGTAGCGGCATCGTCGATAGGTAAATCGCGTAACCAATCATGCACATTTAGTCTATTACAACCTCCTGTACTACAGCCTCCATTACTTTTACACCCGTTTGGTGTTCCTGTTCCACAAGATCCACATCCCATATTATGTAAGTTCTACTGTTAATGAATAAAAATACCGTGCCTCGCTTCTTTTCTCTGATTCTCTCGCTTACTTGCTAGGCCTCTGACAAAATTAAGGTTTTGTTCTGAATGATATGATAGAACTTGATACCCAAGGCCATAAATAGCATTTTTGGGTTAGCATTTCTCTCAATATAGTAGGTAGCCTTGTCAATTTCTTGAATAATGGCCTCCATTTGGCCTACACTAGCTATCTTATTGATTCTTAAGGCGAAATCCTTTAAATCGGGGTCTAAAGGCAGGTCGGTGCCTAGTATTTTTAAACGAATGCTTTGTTCCAATAAGTGGTTAAAATATTTCAAAAACTGCTTCTGTGGCTCCCTACCCATTTTGCTGGTCTCGTCTACCCATTTCACCTGTGCTACTGGCCCATTTTTCAAAATGGCATTTAACCATTCTCTTATTTGGCTTAGGTAGTCGGCGTCGCTATGTTGTAATAAATGAAGGGCTTCTCTATAATTGCCATCCGACATTAAGGCAATTTGCCCTGCTTTTTCTTTTTCAATTTGTCCTTTGCTCATTAAGGCCGCTTCAATTTCATTACTTGCTAATCGGGGCACTTTAATAAATTGACATCTGCTTAAAATAGTAGGTAAAATATTTTCTTCGCTAGCGGCTACTAAAATTATAATAGTGTTATCTGGCGGCTCTTCAATAAGTTTTAATAATTTATTTCCTTCCTTGCCCAGGTATTCGGGCATCCACATGACTAAAACTTTATAAGCACTTTCAAAACTTTTAAAAGATAATTTTTTAATCACTTCAGCGCACTCGTCAGCACTAATATTACCTTGCTTGTTTTCAGCTTTAATAAATTGTAACCAATCAAAAACATTACCATAGGGATAGCCCATGGTAAACTCTCTCCACTCTTCAATGTAATTGGCGCTTAAATTTTTTTGTCCTGGCTTTTCGGTAATGGAGGGAAATGAAAAATGCAAATCGGGATGCATTAATTTACTGGCTCTATGATAAGCTGGTAAATTTTCGATTTGACTCGGTGTGTAGAAAGTATCTTTTTGAACTTCTGTTGCAGGGCCTCCAAATAAGTCGGCCACAGATGCTTCATTAGTAGCAGGAAGACTTACAATGTATTGGGCAAAGGCAATAGCTAAAGGCAGGGCCCCTGCGCCTTCTGGGCCTGCAAATAGTAAAGCGTGGCTTAGTCTTTTTTGTTCTACTAAGTGAACCAATTGCTTTTTTAATGCCTCCTGTCCTATGACTTCGCTAAATAACATGAAACGAAGATAATGGATAGTTTATAAAAGCCGGCTAAAAAACAAGGCGCTACAACTATTTTAAATACTTCAAAATATCTTCACTATCTGGCTTAATGTTGCTTGGAAAATAAGCCATCATTTTTCCATTCTCGTCTATTAAAAATTTATTAAAATTCCAGCCAATACTTGCATCCAGAATTCCGTTTTTTGATTTCATGGTAAGCCATTGGTAAATAGGTGCGATATTGTCACCTTTTACATCAATTTTATCGGCTAAAGGAAAGCTTACACCATAATTCTTTTTGCAAAAAGCAACTATTTCTTCATTGGTTCCTGGTTCTTGTCCACCGAATTGGTTGCAAGGAAATCCAAGAATGACTAATTTGTCTTTATACTGCTCATATACTTTTTCTAGGCCTTCGTACTGAGGTGTATAACCACATTTCGAAGCAGTGTTTACAATCAATATTTTTTTACCTTTGAAACTGGCTAAGTTTAAGGTCTTACCATCAATACTTTTTACGGTAAAATTGTGTATGCTTTGCGCGTTGGTAGTTAGAACAGTGGCCATAAGTAAAATGCTTAATAATGTTTTCATAAAGATTAATTTTATACTATTTTTTTGAGTCGTTTATATTTATTGGAATATCAATCAAATTTATAAATTCAACCACTAAATATAACAAAATTATTTAGAAAAAGTTGACTAGATCGTATAGGCGGCAGCTACCACACTAAGGGAATGAGGCCTAGCCACGCTTAGTATATACTTACAAACAGATTCAACGGTAGCTCCTGTAGTTATTACATCGTCCACCACTAAGACATTTTTTTCAGCTATTTGAGCAGGATCAATGATAGAATAGCTTTGATGGCCAAGTTGGGTTCTTTGAATTCTATCCTTACTCGTTTGACTGATAGCATTTTTAGGCTTCAACAGTAAGGGAAGAATTTGAATATGTGGAAGTTTTTCTTGAATGCCTTCACAAATAACCAGGGCTTGGTTATACCCTCTTACCCTTTGTTTCTTTTTAGATAAGGGAATAGGCATCATACAATCGATATTTTTAAATCGTTGGCTATTAAGCATGTCTTGTCCAATGATATTGCCCAGTAGCCTACCTGCTTTTTTTTGATGTTTATATTTTAATGCAAAAACTAAAGACTGCACAATACTATCCTTGGTAAAAAATAAACTAGCACCCGCTTCATGTAAGGGCACTCTTCCCCAAAATATTTTTTCAATGGTATTTTTTTCAATCGATAAAAAATGGGTATAGGGTAAATTTATTTCACAAGGCTTACATAAGACGCTTGCTGCTGCTAACTCTTCGCTACCACAGTGCATACAAATATGCGGATAAAATAAATGTAAAAATCCAGTGCTGTAGGCTTGTAGCCGAATAAGAAAGGGTCTAATGAATCTATGTCTAATGAATGTATGTTTAGGCATTGAAGAAGAGCTTATAGGCTTCTTCCACTGTTTCTACTGCCACCACACTTATGCCTAATTTTTTAGTATCAATTCCTTTTTGATTAAAGCTTGAAATAATTATTTTTTCAAAGCCTAATTTTTCCGCCTCCGCAATTCTTTGTTGTATTCTATTCACTGCTCTAATTTCTCCATTCAACCCTACTTCACCTGCAAAGCAAATACCTTGTGGTAATGGAAGGTCCTCGAAAGAAGAAAGTAAGGCTAGTATAATGGCCAAGTCCATCGAAGGGTCTTCTATTTTAAGTCCACCAGCAATATTTACAAAAACATCCTTCATGCCGAAGGCAAAACCACCTCTTTTTTCTAAGACGGCTAATAAAAGTTGTAATCTTCTTAAATCAAAACCAGTAACCGTTCTTTGCGGTGTGCCATATACACTTTGAGTAACCAAGGCCTGCACTTCTATTAATAAAGGACGCATGCCTTCCATAGAAGCTGCAATAGTGCTACCACTTAAGGCATCATTTCTTTGGGCTATTAAAAAAGCAGAAGGGTTGGTCACTACTTTCATACCCTCGCTAGTCATTTCATAAATGCCTAATTCACTAGTACCACCAAATCTGTTTTTTAAAGTGCGTAACATTCTATAGGCGTAATGTCTGTCTCCTTCAAATTGCAATACGGTATCCACCATATGTTCTAATATTTTTGGTCCCGCAATCGTTCCTTCTTTGGTAATATGTCCAATTAAAAAAACCGGTGTACCTGTTTCTTTAGCAAAGCGTTGAAATTCTGCAGCCGTTTGTTTTATTTGAGAGACGCTGCCCGCAGCCGCTTCAATGACATTGGATTCCAATGTTTGTATAGAATCGACAATAACTACTGTGGGCTTTAATTTCTTGATGGCTTTAAAAATAGCGGCAGTATGTGTTTCAGTTAATAAAAAGAATTGATCATTTTTGATATTTAATCTGTCGGCGCGCATTTTTATTTGCTGAATACTTTCCTCCCCGCTGATATATAGAACCACTTGTTCTTTCATTAAAAGACCTTGTTGTAAAAACAAAGTACTTTTTCCAATACCGGGCTCACCTGCAACAAGTATTATAGAGCCAAGTACAATACCACCTCCTAATACTCTGTTTAATTCAGCGTCTCCGCTATCAATTCTTTTCTCTGATAAACTATTAACTTCGTTGATGGCAATAACAGTAGTGCCTTTTTGATTGGTATGATACTCTTCCCAAGTACTTTCTTTTTCCTTACCGCTATCAATTAATTCTTCGGTAAATGTATTCCACTCATTGCAAGAAGGACATTTGCCTGCCCACTTAGTGGATTCGTATCCGCAATTATTGCAAAAGAAAGCAGATTTAGATTTACTCATGTAGTAAAGATATGGCAGTAAAGATAATGGCAAAAATAAAACCAAGTCAAGTAAAAGCCGAAATTTCCTTAGAACTTAATCTCTTCTTGTTGATCGTCTAAGAATCGGTATTCTACCAAATGACTGGTATTAGAGGCCTGAGAGCTTAACTTAATCTTATACTTCTTTTTCCAACGCTTAATGATACTGGTGAAAATACCCTTGGTTAAATGTGAATGTATAATTGGATGTACCAAAATAGTCAATGACCTATGACCATGGGTAGTTAAATAAGCTAGTTTTTTCTCCATTTCATCTTCTAATAATAAAGAGGAAGTTATTTTACCGGTACCCACACAAGCAGGGCAGTCTTCGGAAGTATTAATATTTACTTCAGGTCTAATTCTTTGGCGAGTAGCTTGTAATAATCCAAATTTTGAAATGGGGAGTACAGTATGTCTTGCTCTATCTGTTCTCATATAATCATCTAAGGCTTCTTGTACTTTCTTACGGTTTTCAGGTAGTTTCATGTCAATGAAATCAACCACTATAATACCACCAATATCTCTTAGCCTTAATTGTCTAGCTATCTCTTCTGCTGCTTCTAAATTGGTTTGTAGGGCATTCTCCTCTTGGTTATTGCTCACGCTTTTAAAACCAGAGTTCACATCTATTACATGAAGTGCCTCTGTGTGTTCAATAATTAAGTAGGCGCCGCTGTTTAGATTCACTGTTTTACCAAAAGAAGATTTTACTTGTTTAGTAATACCATACTGATCAAAAATAGCTTGGTCACCCGTATACATGGAAAGGATATTCGCTTTTTGAGGTGCTATTCTTTGTAAATAACTTAAAGTAATGTCGAATATTTTTTTATCGTTGACCACAATTTTATTAAAGTCTTCGTTTAATAAATCTCTAAGTATACTAGTGGTTTTACTTTCTTCATTCATAATTCTAGTGGGAGGCATTGCTCCTTTCAAATTAGATTGAATATTTTTCCAGTTCTGAGTAAGCGTTAATAAATCTTCGTGTAGTTCTGCAGTGGACTTTCCTTCCGCAGCGGTTCTAACAATGACTCCAAAATTTTTAGGTCTTACCCCTTCGAATATTTTTTGTAATCGTTTGCGCTCTTCACCTGAATGAATTTTTTTAGAGACCGCTACAATTTCATTAAAAGGAGTAAGCACTACAAAACGACCCGCCAAAGAAATCTCACAAGTAAGCCGGGGTCCTTTAGCAGCAATAGGTTCTTTTAATATTTGTACTAAAATAGGGGGCTTGCCACTTAATACTTCGCTAATCTTTCCTGTTTTTACAATTTCAGGAGCTGATTGAAACTTAGCAAAATCAAATTGATTGTTCTCGTCGGCAGTTGCCTGCTGCGTATACTTTAAAATTGATTTGATATAGGGGCTAAGGTCGGTATAATGCAAAAAAGCATCTTTTTCAAAGCCCACATCTACGAAGGCAGCATTCAGGCCTGGAATAATTTTTTTGACTTTACCTAAATACAAGTCTCCTACAGACCAACGCGCATCTAGTTTTTCGTTATGTATTTCAACTAACTTTTTTTCCTCTAATAAGGCAATTTCAACTCCTTCTGGGGAGCTATTAATAATTAAATCTTTGTTCACGATAGCAACTTTTAAAAACAGGTAGGCCATGAAATAGCAAAACAGCTGTTTTATTTTTTTGAAACACATCCACTTTACATAGGAAGGAAAAGGTAAAGGTAAAGTTGCTTAGTAGATAAGTGGTGTGTGATTTGAAAAGAAGACAAGCGTATTTAGTTTATTAAATACGCTTGTCTTAGGATAGAGAACTATTTGTTCTTTTTCTTATGACGATTCTTTCTTAAACGTTTCTTTCTTTTGTGCGTCGCAATTTTATGACGCTTTCTTTTTTTACCACAAGGCATGTCGAATAATTTTTGTTATAAAATGTTATTTCTTTAAATCTTGAATTCTTTTAGTTACTGCTTGTTTCGCTGCGGGTATATTTACCTTTTCTCTTACTTTGGTATACCACTCGATGGCGCTATTTTTTTGGTTGGTCAATTCATAACACTCAGCCAGGTTTACCATGGCTTCAATGTTATTGGGTTCAAGCTTGATGATGATTAAAAAACGTTCGATGGCTTTTTCATACTGTCCCGATTTCTTACCCCCTAATGCTAAAATAAGTTGGCCATAAGTATTTTGAGGATTCTTGTCCACTACTTCTTTCACCTTTAAAATGCCTTGCATAGGGTTGTCTGAAATATTTCCAAACAGGTAGCAGGCACCTAAATTTATTTTTGATGTATCATTTATAGGATTGATAACCAATGCTTTCTCTAAAAGAACTTTTGCATTTATTGCCATCCATTTCTGAAGGGCAGGTGGTGCGTCAGGCGTTGTTAAGTTATTTACCAACAGCTGGGCTGCAAAAGTGAGGCTTTTTTCAGTATTTTCCAACAAAGCAGCGCTGTAACTGTAATATAAATAAGGTTCAATGCGTTGAGCTGAATCTGCCCAATATTGAATGAGGTTTTTATAAGCCTTCAAACTATCGCTTACTGTTTTCGACCTAACTAACTGATTTTCAATTGATAATAATATAATTTTTTGGTCTGCATTCAGATTTAGCTTAGCGCCATCTACAATAGATTTAGAGCTAAGTTCTTCATTAGCAGCTACTTGGCTAGAAACTGAAGAATCAGTTTTTTTAGATTTGGGGACTAAAAAGTAGAGGATGCTTAATAAAAGCAAGCCAGCAAAAACAACAATAATTTGTGGTTTCTTCAAAATAGGTCAATTTCTCGCAAAGGTAAGTTACTTAAGTTTGCTTTTAACCTCGTTTACAAATTCTTTTGCTGGTTTGAATGCAGGAATAAAATGTTCAGGAATTTGAACGGCAATATTCTTTTTAATATTACGTCCAATTTTAGCGGCTCTTTTCTTAGTAATAAAGCTGCCAAAGCCACGTATGTATATGTTTTGGCCGTTCGCTAAGTTTTCTTTCACTTCCTTAAACATAGTTTCTAAAGTAACTAATACGTCCACTTTAGGGATTCCAGTTTTTTCAGAAATTTGATTGATAAGATCAGACTTTCTCATGAAGTTTAATTTTGGTGTTCAGTATTAAAAATAAATTAAATTTTACCTTTCTGCAACTATATTCCAATATTTTTATCCATTTTAGCCCATAATTATAGGCTTATATACATATATATTATTTATATATAATATTATATAAATGTGTAATAACTGAATTTATGTCTATTTTGAATGTATTTTCCCAATTTTAATCCATTTTTGTCCTCATGCCTAGCCCCTTTACCCGTTTGCTTTTAAACTGGAATGAAAATGAGAATCATCGACCCATGCCTTGGAAAGGGGAGAAAGATCCCTATAAAATATGGCTAAGTGAGATTATTTTACAACAAACCAGGGTCGAACAAGGTTGGGCTTACTATGAAAAGTTTCTAAAAAACTTTCCTACCATCTTTCAATTAGCAGCAGCAAAGGATGAAAAAGTATTTAAGCTCTGGGAAGGATTAGGTTATTATAATCGATGTAAAAATTTATTATTTACAGCAAGGCATATTGTAAATCAGTTCAAAGGAAAATTTCCCACTACCTATGAAGGTTTATTATTATTAAAGGGTGTGGGGCCCTATACCGCATCGGCCATCGCATCATTTGCTTATAATTTACCCTATGCCGTGGTGGATGGAAATGTGTTCAGGGTTTTTTCAAGATTTTATGGCATTGCCACAGCCATTGATACTAAAGAAGGTATTGAAATATTTAATAAAATTGCCAGCGAAAATTTAGCTACAACGCATGCAGGTATTTATAATCAAGCCTTAATGGATTTTGGAGCCACCGTTTGCAAACCCATGGCTACTCTATGTCCTAGCTGTGTCATGCAAAAAAAATGTATGGCCTTTACGCAAAACCAAGTGAACTTATTACCTATTAAATTAAAAACTATTCAAAAGAAAAATAGGTTCTTTGATTTTTTAATTTTTAAATACGATGACCAATTCTTAATTCAAAAAAGAGGACTCGGTGATATCTGGTCCAACTTGTATCAATTTTATTTAATTGAAAATGAAAGAATGGTAGCCATTGATAAAAAATATATTCAAAAATTTATCTTGGAGCCTTTAGTCCTCTCTACAAAAAATATTATTTCGATACTGCCTGCTGCTGCTGTTTATAAACAAACACTTACGCATCAGCAAATTGAGGCAAGATTTATTATCCTACACTTAAATAAGAAACCTGCCCTATTTGCCAAGGCCTTATGGGTTAAAAAAGAAGGGTTTAAGAAGTATCCATTTCCTAAAATCGTTAACGATTTTTTAAAAATGGTACTGGCTAAGGGGAAATCAGGTTTTTCTTTGTAAAAATGGTAACTTTCCATCATAAATTCATCCACATTGGAAACTCACTCGGGGCCTTTATTTAATTTACGCACAGCCAACATGTTTAATTTACTTACAGCCAACATGGCTAGTCTGCAAGAAGACAGCGGCTTATTTATTTTAATACTTATTTTATTGGTTCTTTCTTTTGTGATTGCAGGATCGGAAGTGGCCTTCTTTTCTTTATCTTATAAAGACATTCAAGTATTAAAAACAAAAAAGCATAAGCCCTTTCAGAGAATTGTTTCTTTATTAGAGGAGCCTAAAAAATTATTGAGCTCCATGCTCATTGCCAATAGCTTTATCAATATTTGTATTATTTTAATTGCCAATATTTTAATTGATCATTTCTTTATTTTCGACGCTATCTCCTTTCCAGGTTTGGAATTTATTATTAAGGTCATCGTCGTTACTTTACTACTTTTATTTTTTGGAGAAATTTTACCTAAAGTAATGGCTACTCAAAATAATATCCGTTTTGCTCAAGACTTTGGTTTTATTATTCAAGTAGTGTATATTATTTTTTCAAAACCCAGTGGTTTACTAGTGAAGTATACTAATTTGATTGAAAAAAAATTAGAGCAAAAAAGAGTAGGTAGTTCATATAGTATGGAAGAATTAGACCATGCTATTGAATTAACTACTTCTGTGAATAATCAAGCCAATGAAAAAAGCATTTTAAAGGGCATTGTTAAGTTTGGCAATATTTCTGTTAAACAAATTATGAAAACAAGGTTAGATGTTTGTGGGGTAGACGCCTCTATTTCTTTTAATGATTTATTAGCACATATTAAAGAACATAATTATAGTCGCTTTCCTATTTATAAAGAAGACTTAGATACCATTGCGGGTATTATCCATACCAAGGATATCATTCCTCATATTAATGAAAATGCAGACTATGATTGGAAACCCTTAATTCGCACAGCCTTTTTTGTACATGAACAAAAAATGATTGAAGACTTATTAAAAGAGTTTCAAGCAAAGCGTATTCACTTTGCCATAGTAGTGGATGAATTCGGTGGAACGAGCGGTATCATTACATTAGAGGATATATTAGAAGAAATTGTCGGAGATATTAAAGATGAATTTGATGAGGAGGAATCTATGATTAAAAAAATAGATGAGTACCATTATATCATTGAAGGAAAAACAACCATTATTGATTTTTGTAATTTTATTGAAATGGCCACTACTTATTTTGATACGGTAAAAGGGGAGAGCGATACCGTGGCAGGATTATTTTTAGAATTAGCAGGTGCCTTTCCAACGGTTCAACAAGTAGTTAAGTTCAAACAATTTAGTTTTACAGTACTTGAAATTCAAAAAAATAGAATTCATAAAGTTCAATTAATTATTACGCCTTTGCCAACCCAAAATATCTTACATGTCTAAGCTAAGAGGCAAAGTACTTATTGCTTTATTTTTCTGTATTTTATTTTAGCGGCCTGTAATAGTACTTATACCACTAAACATAAAGGTTATTCAAAACTTTTTTTTCCTGAAAAGTCCTACCAAGCTTTTGATCAAGCCGCTGCTCCTTATAGTTTTGAGTATCCTCGTTATGCAGTCATAGAGGAGAATGTAAATAAGGAAAGAACAAGTATACAAAAAGGCAAATGGTTGAATATTCGATTTCCAGGCCAAGAGGCTACCATCTATGTTAGTTATATAGCCATGCAAGCAAAACAATTGGATACTTTAATAAGAGATGCCTACACTTTTGCCAATAATCATAATAATAGGGCTAGCTCCATTGCAGATGCTGTCTTCCGAAATGCGCAAGGAGTAGAAGGTGTTTTTTTTACCATTGGAGGTGAAGTAGCAACGCCCTATCAGTTTTTTGTAACCGATTCTACCCATCATTTTTTTAGAGGGGCCTTGTATTATGATGCCACCCCCAATCAAGATTCCTTGGCCCCTGTCAATGCATTTTTACTAGAAGACATCCAACATATTTTGAACACATTTAGATGGAAAAAATGATATCTTTATCCTATAAAATTTTCCAATGATTATTATTGACAATGTTTTAGTGAGCGACTTACTAGTGGAAGAACAATTTGTATGTGACTTATCTAAATGCAAGGGAGCCTGTTGCGAAGATGGGGATGCAGGTGCACCACTTGAAAATAAAGAAAAAGAGTATGTCAAGGAATTTTATGAAAAGGTAAAACCTTATATGACCAAGGAAGGTATTAAAGAGGTGAAAGAGGTAGGTCCTTATTTATATGATCGTGAATTTGGCTGGGTAACACCTACCGTTAATGGCAAAATATGTGCTTATGGCTATAAAGAAAAAGGTGTCATCAAATGCGCCTTTGAGCAAGCCTATAATGATGGCAAGATTCCTTGGAAAAAGCCCCTTAGTTGTCACTTATTTCCCATTAAAATACAGCAAAGCAAGTTAGATCCTAAGATGGAGTATGTAAACTATGAGCCTCGTGAAGATTTATGCAAATCGGGCTGTTCCTTGGGCGTGAAATTAAAAGTGCCTGCCTACCAGTTTTTAAAGGAGTCCATTGTTAGAAAGTATGGGGAAACATTTTATGAGACCTTGGATGCTACAGCAAAACATCTTAAAAATAAATAGCTATTTTTGTCCTCATGGAAAGTATTTACGCAGCCTCCTTTCTTGAAAAAAGCACCGCAAAAGCGCTTGACAAATCCCATTATAAAAAAATTAATTTTAATATTGGTAAGTACAATGCCGTGGTACCCAAAGGCAAAGAACAATTTACTGATTTAAATCGTGTCAAAGAATTAGCCAAGAATAAAAGATGGGAAGCCATTGAACATTTAGATTTATACTTAAATCAATTTGAAGAACAAATTACCAAAAGAGGAGCCAAAGTATTATGGGCCGAAGACAGTGAACAAGCCTTACATTTTATTGGTGAAATTTGCAAACAAAAGAATTGTAAATCTCTTGTGAAAAGCAAGAGTATGGTCACTGAAGAGATTCATTTAAATAATTATTTAGAATCGGTAGGTATTGAAAGTGTTGAAACCGATTTAGGAGAATACATTCAACAAATGGATGGAGAAGCGCCTTATCATATTGTTACACCTGCCATGCATAAAAGTAAGGAGGATGTAGCAAAATTATTTAATGAAAAATTAGGTACCGATATTAATTTAACACCAGCGCAATTAACCTTGGTGGCTAGAAAAAATTTAAGAGAAAAATATGTGCAGGCTGAAATAGGCGTGACAGGCGCTAATTTTATTATTGCTGATGTGGGGGCTATTGCCGTTACAGAAAATGAGGGCAATGCGCGTTTATCGGCGTCTTGGCCAAAAACACATATTGTAGTAGTAGGTATTGAAAAAATGATTCCTTCCATCAATGACCTTGGATTATTTTGGCCCTTACTTGCTACTTATGGTACAGGACAACAAGTGACAGTATATAATAGTATTATATCAGGTCCAAGACAAGAGAGTGAATCGGATGGTCCTGAAGAAATGTATGTTATTTTATTGGACAATGGCCGTACCGATTTATTAGCCAATGCAAAAAGTAGAGAAGCACTTTATTGTATAAGATGTGGTTCATGTTTAAATGCTTGTCCCATCTATAAAAATATTGGAGGACATGCTTATGACACTACTTATAGTGGACCTATTGGAAGTGTAATTACACCTCATTTAAGAGGTATGCACGACTATAAACATTTAAGTTATGCCTCTAGCCTTTGTGGTAATTGCACAGAAGTATGCCCGATTAAAATTAATTTACATGAATTATTATTAGAGAATAGAAAAGAGGCGGTAGAATTAGGAGAAGCTAGCTATGCTGAAAAGTTTGCTTGGAAAGCTTGGAAACAAACCTCTATGAATAGAAGGCTAATGAATCAAGGTACTGCCCCCATAAAAAATTGGGTAATTAATAAGATGTTTAAAGGATGGAGTAGTCAAAGAGCTCCTCTTGAATTCCCTGCTAAAACATTTAATCAACTTTGGAAGGAAGAGCATAAGAAATAATTTTACATTTCAGTGCTAGAGTTACATTTCAGCAGTTTAAGTTTCTCATATAGAATAAACTTTTAACTACATCATTACATGCCGTCTGCATCAGAAATGGCTACCACCGGATCTTTCTGATTTTTTAAACTTCTGTTTACTAAGTATACACCAATGAGGGTGCAAATAGTACCCACAATACTAGTAAAACTCATTTTTTCATTCAGTAATAAAGAGCCTACCCAAATGGCTACAATGGGATTTATATATGCATATAAGGAAGCAATAGCAGGATTTAAATGTTTCATGCTATAGATAAATGAAATAAAAGCAAAGACCGACCCGCCAATAACCATGTAAATAATAACCCCCCAAGAAATAGCAGGTATTTCATGTATTGCAATATAGTTACCCGTATACAATGTGAATAGACCCATGGTCACAGCACTTATAAGCATTTGCCATCCAATGGAGTAATAAGCATTCATATCAATTTTATTTCTTGCTATAATAATTGAACCTACACTCCAAGTAATCATCGCAAAAAAAGATAAGCCAACGCCTAATGCATAATGCGATCCATGCACTAATAAACTATCCTTGTAAAAAATAAAGGCAATGCCTAATAAACCTAATAAAAGTCCAATTAAGGTTTGCGCTGTAATTTTTATGGCTTTAAAATAAAAACGTTCAATGAGTACCACCGATAAAGGATACAATGCTGCAATTAAAGCGGCAAGCCCACTGGTTATAAATTGTAAACCATAAGTAGCAATACCATTAGAGGATACAAACATTAAAAAAGCCATGGGTATTAACCAAAGAAATTGTTTTTTTGTAGGAAGACCTTCACCTTTTAATAAAAAAAAGCTGATATAAATACTGCCTCCTAAAAATTGACGAATACTGGCTAATTCAAAAGCAGGCATATGGGATACACCCATTTTACTCGCCACCCAAGTGGTTCCCCATACAAGGCTGGTAACCGTTAAGGCTAAGTATGCTTTTTTTTGATTAGCCATGAGGCTTGTCTTAATGTTTGAAATGTCTTTGTTCTGTCATCACCATGGCGAGTCCATTGGCCTTACAATAAGTAACGCTGTCTTTATCTCTAACTGAGCCCCCTGGTTGGATATAAGCTTCTATTCCTTCTTCATGCGCAATTCTTACACAGTCATCAAAAGGGAAAAATGCATCTGAAGCTAGGCTGGCGCCCTTTAAATCAAATTTAAATTGCTTGGCCTTTTCAATCGCATGACGAAGGGCATCAACTCTACTGGTTTGGCCACAACCCTTGCCCACTAATTGATTATTTTTAATTAACGCAATGGCATTACTTTTTAAATGCTTGCAAATAATATTTCCAAAAATTAAGTCTTCTTTTTCTTTGTCAGAGCTTGGTCTAGCGCCCACTTCTTCCCACTTGCTATAATTTCCATTATCTAATCCTTGTTCTAAAATACCGTTAAGGATTGATTTTTTTTGCGTAGGATTAAAACTTACTTCATTTTTTAATTGTAATAGAATTCTATTTTTCTTAGCTGTTAAAATAACCAAGGCAGCAGGATCAAATCCAGGGGCAATCAATACTTCAAAAAATATTTCTTGAATAGCTTCTGCAGTAGCTAGATCCACTATTGCATTAGTTACTAGTACACCTCCAAAAGCACTTTCCGGGTCGCCTGCTAAGGCTGACTGCCAACTTTCAAAAACAGTATTTCTTTTAGCCACGCCACATACATTGGTATGTTTTATAATAGCGAAACTAGTGAATGGTAAGTCGGCTATTAAAGCAATAGCTGCATCTACATCAACTAAATTATTATACGATAATTCCTTGCCATGCAATTGCGTAAACCAATGCTCTAAGTTGCCATAAAAAGTTGCTACTTGATGCGGGTTCTCTCCATATCTTAAAACCTTGCCGCTGGCTGGATTAAAATAATTACTAATAGCTACATCATAATGCATCACTACTTCAAAAGCTTTAGCAGCAAAGGATTTCCTTTGCTCTATAGTAGTACTGCCTTTTTGGTCAATTAGTATTTGGTTCAATTTTGAATAGTCGTCTTTAGCAGCAATAACCACTAAGTCCCTGAAATTTTTACCAGCTGCTCTAATCATAGAAGGTCCGCCAATATCAATTTTTTCTATAATTAATTTTTCTTCGTCGGTATTTTTCAATGTTTCCTCGAAAGGGTATAAGTCAACAATCACTAAATCTAAAGCGGGAATTTTATACTGCTCCATTTCTTTCAAGTCTTGGTCCTCATATCTTCTACCTAAAATGCCACCAAAAATGGAAGGGTGTAATGTTTTCACTCTTCCTCCTAAAATAGAGGGATACCCAGTTACGGTTTCTACTCCTATACAAGGAATACCTAATTCTTCAATGAATTGTTGGGTACCACCGGTAGAATAAATAGTAATATTTAAGGCATGTAAGGTTTTAGCAAGTGGAGCTAAACCATCTTTGTAAAAAACTGAAATTAAGGCGGATTGTATTTTCTTTTCCATACGCAAAGGTAAGCCCTTCTGTTTTTTTGCTTCCCTTAGCTTTTCCACAAAAATTAGGGTAGACTGAATAACTTTATGATGAAATAGCAGCAGAATAGGCCTGTTAGATACAGTAGCCATTGACTACGTTTTGTATAAAGCCAAGCATAAATAAGTAATACTGCCAAGTAAAACAAAATCACTTGTCCTAGTCCAAATGAAATCAATAGGGGGCGATTAATAGACAGAGCATCTAAATGGCTAATGATGTTATTTATACCTATTATATATTTTTCTATTATTTGCCCAATTATTTTTGGAAGTCCTATTATGTTGGGAGTGATGACTAAGAGGGCAATTGCATATAAAAGTAGCGTACTTAAGGGCACCATGATAAAATTACTTATTAATACTAAGGAAGATAGTTGATGAAAATGATAAAGTAAAATAGGTAGCGTAGTTAATTGTGCCGCAATGCTAATGCATAAATTATTCCATAAAAAAACTAAGATGGGGTTGTCCATGGGTAACATTTTGCTCAATAAAGGATACAATAAATGAATACCTACTACGGCAGCATAAGAAAGTTGAAGCCCTATATTTTCCATATTTTTTACATCAAACAATAATAGTATTAAAATACCCCCAGCAATTACATTCAATGTAAAAGAACTAGCCTCTAAAAATTTACCTAAGTAGTAAATACTAAAAAATACAGCTGCTCTAACAATGGAAGGGCTTGCGAAAGCCATTAGGGTATAGGTCCAAACACTGCCTAGTACAATGAATAGTTCTAGTACCCTAAATAATTTTTTTCGAGGCAGCCATTGGGTTATGCGTAAAATATTTTTAAAAATAATTTCAAGGTGCATACCACTAATTGCCACTATATGAATAATACCTAATTGTTTGTAAGCATTTAGTAATTCTTTATTCGCGTCTGTCTTCACGCCTAATAACAATGATTGTGCAAATGCATTGGCTTCTTTCGAAGCAATGGTCGTATTTATTTTATTTATAACGAAGTCTCTGCAATAATCAATAAAATTTTTAGGGTAGGGTATTTGAAATATATTTTTCTCTTTGGTTATAAAGAATAGTAAAAAACCCCAGCTAAATAGTATAAGGTATATAACTAGGCCTTCTATCATTTTTATATTAGGGTGAATTATAGTAATAGTATTGGCGCCAATACTAGAGCGAGTTATAATGAATTGTAAAAGAACCAATGATACTATTAATAGATAACTAGTCTCGCTAATACTTAGCAGAATTTGCTCTTGTACAAATAGCTTTGCAAAAATAAGTCCAGCTAAAAGAATGCTGGATATAAATAAGAGGGGATGGGCTGCTCTGAAATGCCTAGGAGATTTTTCCATCCAGCATCTTAGCAAATTTTTGAATGCCTTTTTCTTCGGTAAATACGTTTTTTATAACTACGTTGCCACTAGCTATCTTCTAAGTACCTATTAAAAAAATAACTAATTTTTTATGTAACTCAGGCAATTTTAATTTCCACTGAGCCATAGTAGCTGTTACAATAGACTCAGTAGGCCCTGTAATATCTACGCCAATACATAATTTTGTTTGGGGCTTACAAGTTGTTAAAATAGTTTCTAATAATTGATTATTACGATAAGGAGTTTCTATAAATAACTGTGTACAATTTCTTTGAATGGCATCGGCCTCTAATGCTTGAATTTTTTTCTTTTTTTCTGTAACATCAATGGGTAAATAGCCATGAAACTGAAATAAATTACCATTCATGCCACTGGCCATTAAAGATAATAAAATAGAGGAAGGTCCTGTGTAGGGTTTCACAGCAATACCCATTTCTTGAGCGGCGGCTACCAGTATTTGTCCAGGGTCGGCAATACCTGCACATCCCGCTTCAGAAATAATACCAATATTTTTTCCTTGCTTCAATAAATCCTTAAAGGCCTTGATTTGTTCGGCCTCTACTTTATGAATAGGAAACCAAGTATAATTATCAATCACCATTTCCTTCCATAACTTTTTGAAAAAACGCCTTGCTGTTTTTTCTTCTTCTACAAAAAAGGCATCACATTGTCTAATCCATTTCACCAGATCAGTAGGCAAGGCTTCCCAGCCTTCTTCATGTAAAATCATGGGTAATAAAAAAACTTTTCCTTGGCTCATTATGCTTTGTCTTTAAGTTCTTGAGTATTTAATTGTGCTGCTATGAGTGAATAAAAAGGGGCGGTAATCCAACCTATAATGGGCACTAAGTGCATTATATAAAATACAAGTCCATTACCAATGGGCAAACCCTTGTGGTTATTGACATAGGCAGCCGTGGCTATACTGTTTTGTTTTTCTGTTGCTAGGCCATAATCAAGCATGGCATAACCAAAGAAATAACATTCTAAAATGATGGTAAGAAAGGGAGTGAACCATCCTACAATGGGTAAAGTACAAATAATTACAATGGGAATTAGATATACTGTTTGCCATAATAAATTAGTAACATTCAATAACCAAGCTCTTAGTACCAACTTTTGATAGGCCTTCCTATTAAAAACAAAGACTTCGTTTTTATTAATGGCTTCGATGCGCAAATGAAAATAAGAGAAGTAAGGAGCAAATAATAAGAGAAATAAATATTTGAATAAGGCGAAATAAAATAGCAGCAGGGTAAACCATAACCAGAAACTGCCCATTGTAATAAAAAAGCCAATTAAATCACTACTTAAATTATCAACCCAAGACTTTAACCCTGTTTTTAAAATAATGGCTTCAATAAAAAAACTGGATGATTGACTAAAATAATTCATACCTACTAAAAATAAATAAGCATAAATAATACCGGGTATGATCATCCACTTCCACAACTTATGTTGAAGAATAAAGCGGTGTGCTGTAAAATAAGCACGGATAGCTAGAATGAGTTCTTTTAACAATTTGTAGGGTTTAGGATTGCATTTTAGTGCCGTAAGCAAGGTCGCCCGCGTCGCCTAAGCCAGGTATAATATAGCTTTTATCGTTCAGGGTATCGTCAATATCTCCGCACCAAATAGGTATGTCCTTTCCCAGCGCAGCTTCTACCTTCTCAATACCTTCTTTGCTAGCAATAGCTACTACAATATGCAGTTCCTTGGGTTTATAAATTTTTGTAAGTGCATGAATTGTTTGAATTAATGAAGCGCCTGTGGCCAACATGGGGTCCGAAACAATAACAATACGATTGTTTAAATCGGGGCAGCTCAAGTATTCAATACTTATTTCAAAACTTCCATTTTCATGGTGTTTGCGATAGGCCGATATAAAAGCATTATCAGCTTTATCAAAATAATTTAACATGCCTTGGTGTAAGGGTAGTCCTGCTCTTAATATAGTGGCTAGTACGGGTTGCTCTTCTAATACTTTTGATTCATGAATGCCCAATGGAGTTTTAGTAGCCTGTATTTTATAAGGCATTAGCTTACTCATTTCATAAGCGGCTACTTCTCCAATTCTTTCCAGGTTTCTTCTAAAACGCATTCTGTCGTTTTGAATAGTGACATCTCTTAATTCAGCAATCCAATTGCTCATTAAACTATGTTTCTCGCTTAAATGATGTACCATGTCTTCTATTTTGTTTCAAAACTAAGTTTCTTCTACACCAATTTAAAATAATTTAAAGGTATCTCCATCAAAAAGGCCTTTATCACTCAATTTAAGATGTGGAATCACCAATAAGGCCATAAAACTGAGTGTCATAAAAGGGGAGCCCAGGCTTGATCCCAAGCTTTTCGCCATTAAGTCTATAGCAGTATAGTCGGCCGCCACTTTATAGGGATCTTCTAAGCTCATGAGTCCTGCAACAGGAAGCCCCATTACCTTAGTGGCATCATCATTCACACAGCTAATACCTCCTTGCTCTTTAATAACTAAATTAATGGCAGTCACTATATCGGCATCAGATACACCTACCGCTATTATGTTATGACTATCGTGTGCAACAGTGGAGGCAATGGCTCCATTTTTAAATCCAAAATTTTTGATAAAAGCAATTTTTGGGGGAGCTGCATAGTATCTATTATAGACCACCATTTTTAAAATGTCTGATTCAGTATTTGAAATGATTTTGTCTGCTTCTAATTTTGGACTTAACCATAATTTATTGGTAATAAGCTGGCCACTGATGGCTTCTATTACTGCGATTTTATTATTTTGATGCGGATATTCATCCAAACTAATTTGAATATTCTTTTCATAAATAGCAGCCGCATCAAATTTATTAATGGATTTCTCTTTTACTTCTTTAATAAAAGATTTTCCATTTTCTGCCACTAGGTCTCCCTTAATATAAGTTTGCTTTACTTTAAAAGAAATAAGGTCTTCCACTACAATAAAATTAGCGGCATCGCCCACTTGCATTTTTCCTGTGGGTAATTTATAATGGTCCACTGGGTTTATACAGGCAGCTCTTAAAACAAGCATTGGGTCAATACCCTTTGCTACAGCACGTGCGCACAAATTATTAATATGCCCATCTAATAAACTATCCGGATGTTTATCATCACTACAAAGCATTATCATAGAAGGGTGGTCTTCTATTAATTCATACAAGGCTTCAAAATTTTTAGCAGCGCTGCCTTCTCTAATTAAAATTTTCATTCCATGTTGCAATTTATCCAAGGCTTCTTCTATGGTAAAACATTCATGATCTGTGCTAATACCTGCTTCAATATATTTTTTGGCGTCCTCACCTCGAAGGCCTGGCGCATGTCCATCTACTGGTTTACCTATTTTATGTGCAGCAGCTATTTTTTTCATTACCTCTTCGTCTTTGAATAAGACGCCCGGAAAATTCATCATTTCACTTAAGTAATAAATATCGGGGTTGGCTAACAAGCTACTTACTTGATCACTATTAATAGCGGCGCCTGCTGTTTCAAAAATAGTGGCAGGCACACAGCTAGGGGCACCAAAGAAAAAATGAAAAGGTACTTTTTTACCATTATCAATCATATACTGAACGCCTTGCATACCGCATACATTGGCAATTTCATGGGGGTCGCTAATAGTTCCAATGGTTCCATGGGTAACTGCTAAGCGTGCAAAGGAACTAGGAATAAGCATACTACTTTCAATATGCACATGGGCGTCTATAAAGCCGGGCAATAAATACTGCATGGGGGCTTCAATAGTAGATTCAATAGATTGAATAATTCCATCTTGAACCCTAATAGTAGCAGGGTAGATATGTTTTTTAAGAATATCTACATATTGACCTGAAATGGAAAAGGAGTTGCCCATAAGTTTAATTTGCTATCACAAATTAAACCAATAATTGAACTTAAAGATAAGCGCCCTATTTTTATTTTTAAGCATAGGGTCGGTATAGTAGTTATCGGTATAGACTAAGAAGAAGTCGCTCATAGGTTTATACCTGTATTGCAAACGGCTATTAATATTAAAATTATTGGTTTGGGTATTAAACTGTACAAAAGTAGTCCAGAACAATTTAGTATTAAAGTTGTATTCTAATTTAGGAGCAATTAAAATTAAATTATTATTCCCATAAATTTTTGGTAATTGAATTTTATCTATTTCTCCATGCAAAGAAAGGGTTAAATGGGGCTGGTTTCTCCAAATGATGCCTGCTCCAACACCAGTAATATTACCATTATAGTATTGTCCTAAGGTTAACTTTGAGTTCCAACTAAACATTTTACGCATATCAGAATTATACATCAACTCGAATTGATTGTATTTGTAATTTCCTGAAGGTAGGGGGATGCCATCACCTGGTTTGGTGGGGTATAATAAATTAAGATTTGAATTGGTAAACGAGAATGCTAAGCCTGAACTATTTCTATATTCTGTTTTTATCTTTAAAGTATTTTCATTTTCACTAAAGCTATTATCTGCATTAAATACGACGAATTCTTCTAATGAAAATTCTACTCTACCAATTTTTCCATTGTTTATAAATAGTCTTTTGGTGATGTTGGCGTAAGCATCTTTATAACCTACTCTTATAGTGGTATCTCTTAAGGCATCATAATTATCAATTCTTTGCACATAGCCCATGTCTGTGTAATAATTTTTCCCCACATTGCCCATCTGTCCAAAAAATCGCCAGTTGTTAATTGTTCTAGAGAAATTAGCTTCATAAAAAGCATCCTTAGTATTAATAGTTGGCTTCATAGATTGATGGTAACTAAATTCTACTTTTTTGGTACCCTCGTTGTTGGCTAAATCCAAAGTCATACCTGCATTTCTTCCATATTGATCCAAGGGATTTTTTTTAATCTCTGCAGCTGAAATAAAATTTTCTCTATTTAAAAAATAAGTCTTGAATAAAGATCTTTGCCAAAATCTTTTTTGAATAGTGAATGCCGTAAAATTTTCTGGTGAATAACTCCCTTTAGCACTTGTTTGAATATTCATCATTCCAATTCTAGTTGATGCATTTAAATTGCCTGAAATTCTTGCCCCAAGTAATATAGGTATGGTATTGCCTTGTTTGTCTAAGCCAATGGTTCTGGAATAAAATGGACTAATGAAGTAATTTCCTAAGCTGGAAAATAAGTCAGCATTCTCTAAAAAAAAGGTTCTTTTTTCTGGTAAAAAAATATTGAATCGTGTAAGGTTTGTTACTTGTTGATCCACTTCCACTTGAGAAAAATCGGGGTTAACAGTTACATCTAAATTTAAAGAGGAGCTTAGTGTTAATTTAGCATCAAAGCCAATATTGCCATTATTTTGAAGCGATTTTTTATTTTCATCATCAGTGGTTGAATTTCCAGTGATATAGGGAAGTAGTATTTTATTAGCACTAGATTTTGGCGGAGCGCTTGGCCAATTTAAAATGCCCATGTAGCCTAGATCATAGGATTTAAATATAGGAGGCACTTTGTTCCAACAGCTATATTCATTGGTTTGCAAATCACCCCTTAAAAAATTAATGCCCCAAAATGGTTGCTTATTATTATACCTCAATGATTTTAAAGGAATGGCAATTTCTGCAATCCAGTAACCAGCATACATTTTGGTAGCAGAATTCCATTTGGTATCCCAGCTATAAGAAAGTTTTTCTTCAGTATTGGTGGTGAGTTCATCTTCTGATTGAACATTTTTGGAGGTGAGTGCAAAAATAAAACCATTGGTTTTTTGACTCAATGGATCTAAAATAATAGCTACGCCATCTGAACCTTCATAGCCTACATCTCTTTTTAAACTTTTGATAATTTGTTCCTCTTTAGCAAATACTTTAAAGGCGAAGTAGATATTTTTATCATCATAGGTCATAAGTACTTCTGTCGCTTGCTTTGGAGCGCCTATATTATTGGGATATTTTTTTGTAAAATTATTAGCAAGTGTAGCTGTTTTCCAAACGGGTTCATCTAAAATACCATCTAGTACAATGGCATTTGTAGTGGGTTGAATGTTTAATTGAAAATCTTTTTGAAAATCTGAAATATTTTGAGCTTGAGTGCCGTATCCAATAAATAGCCATATCGAAAGCAAGCAAAGCTTTCTGTAAGATTTTATTAATAAGGAAAGCTGCTGGTCTCGATTTTGCATTAGGGTGCAAATATCCTCTATGTAATTAAAACAGCCCTAATTAGTTAAAGTTTTTTTGAAAAAAAGGTACAAACGGCTTATCCTGAGGCTCACAAATAAGGCTAGAACAGTTATTTTGAGGTGAAAACTACTTTTTTAGTAGTTGCCACTACAAATTAAACCAGTAACTAAATTTAAAAATTAGCGCCCTATTTTTATTTTTAAATAGAGGGTCGGTAAAGTAATTATCGGTGTATACCAAGAAGAAGTCGCTCATAGGCTTGAACCTGTATTGTAGGCGGCTATTAATATTGAAGTTATTGCTCTGTGTATTGTATTGAATAAAAGTGGTCCAGAATAATTTTGTACTGAAATTCCACTCTACTCTTGGTTGTAACAATACTAAATTGGTGCTGCCATAGGGGTTGGGAAATACGATATTATTAAATTGAGCGCTTAATAAAACTTTAAAATGGGGTTGGTTTCTGTAAGTAATGCCCATGGAAATTCCTTTTACTTGCCCATTATAAAACTGACCTATATTCAAAATACCTTCTATTCCAAATATTTTTCTCATATCAGAACTGTATTTTATCTGAATCTGATTGAAAGTATAATTTCCAATAGGCAATGGAACCCCTTTAGTAAAAGAAATAGGATATAACAAGTTGACAATTGTATTTTTTAAATCAAGACTGAAAAGTGAAGCGTTTTTGAATTGAAAATCAGATCCCAATTTATTATCGGCTTGATTAATGGAATTATCGGGATGTAGCGTAGTGAAACTTTCAATTTTCAAAACCATTTTACCAATGGGGCCATTTGCAGGAAATAACTTGTAGCTAAGCGAATTGAATATATTTTTAAAACCAACTCGAATAGTCGTATCTCTAATGGCGTCATAATTATCAATGCCTTGCACAAATCCCATGTCGGTGTAATAATTTTTTCCTAGGCTTCCAATAAGTGAAACATAAGACCAATGTTTTGAATTTGTCATAAATCCAGTGGTTGCATAAATATCATCGTCATTAATGCCTGACTTAAAAGATTTATGTATATCGGTCCAACTACTAAATGTTCCTGCTGTATTTGAATACTCAAAAGTTAGCCCGGCGTTACGACCATATTTATCTAATGGATTTTTCTTTGCTTCTGCTTCTGAAATAAAATTTTCTCTATTTAAAAAGTAAGTTTTTATAATGGAACGCTTCAATACACTTCTTTGCAAAGTAAAGGCAGTGAAATTTTCGGCTGAGTAATTTCCTTGTTTACCTGTCTGCATATTCATCACACCAATACGCGTAGAAGGGTCTAAATTACCAGACATTCTTGCTCCAAATAAAATAGGAATTTTATTACCGTCTTTATCTAGTCCAATAGTTCTAGAATAAAAAGGTCTTATAAAGGGCATACCAAAATTGGAAAACAAATCTGAATTTTCTAAAAAGAAACCTCTTTTTTCTGGAAGAAAAATATTGAACCTGGTAAGGTTAGTTACTTGTTCGTCTACTTCTACTTGAGAAAAATCGGGATTGACTGTTAAGTCTAAATTTAGTGAAGCGTTTAATGCCACTTTTGCATCAAAACCACCGGTAGCACTGGTGTTCAGAGACTTTCCATTTTCTTGGTCTTCTCCACTAGATCCCGATATAAAGGGTAGAAAAATAATATTATTTTTTGAACTTGGCGTGGCTGCAGGCCAGTTTAATAAACCCATATAGCCTAAATCATAGGCTTTAAAAATAGGGGGCACCTTGGTAAAAGTGCTATATTCATTATGTTTTGCATCGGCCCTTAAAAAATTAATACCCCATTGTAATTGTTTAGGGTCATACCTAATAGATTTTAAGGGAATCATTATTTCTGCAATCCAGTAAGTTCCATAATCCTTGGTGGCAGAAAACCATTTCGTATCCCAACTCCAAGAAGGCTTTTCTTGAAAACTTAAATTGAGTTGATCTTCTGATTGAACATTTAAAGCGCTTAATAAAAAGAAAAAACCGTTGGTTTTTTTATTCAAGGGATCCAACATGATACCAATACCATCATTTCCTTCATTACCAATATCTCTTTTTAAACTTCTAGAAATAGCCGTTCCACTATCATAGACTTTAAATCCAAAATAAATATTTTCATTATCGTAAGTAAATCTTACTTCAGTTTGACGTTTGGCCTCTCCAATATCATTTGGAAATTTTTTAATAAAATTTTTAGCTACTTCAGTAGTGGCCCAAACGGGTTCGTCTAAAATGCCATCTATTTTAATTTTATCCGTAGTGGGTTGTATATGTAATTGAAATCCTTTTTGAAATTCAGAAATATTTTGAGCCTCTATGAAATAACTGCAAAACAGTAGGCTTAAAAGCAAGCTCATTTTTTTGTAAGCCTTATTAAAAAAGGGTAGGTACTGGTATCGATTTTGCATTAGGGTGCAAATATCTAACATGTAATTAAAACAGCCTTAATAAGATGCAAAAATTCTGTAAAAAAAGGGATAAACGGGTTAGTCTTTGTCCAATAAATCGGGTCTGCGGTCTTTTGTACGTAAAATGGCCTGTTCCTGCCTCCAATCATCTACTTTTTTAGGGTCACCGGTTAGTAAAATAGGAGGTACAGGTAAACCTCTAAATTCAGCAGGCCTTGAATACACAGGAGGGGCCAATAAATTATCTTGAAATGAATCGGTCAATGCTGAAGTTTCATCGTTCAATACTCCAGGGATAAGCCTTCCAATGGCATCTACTAGCACAGCGGCTGCTAATTCACCCCCACTTAAAACATAATCGCCAATGGATATTTCTTTGGTGACATATAAATCTCTAATTCTTTGGTCAATACCTTTATAATGACCACAAATAATTAAAATTCTATTTTGTAAGGAAAGGGTGTTGGCTTGCTTTTGATTAAAACGCTCGCCGTCGGGTGTCATAAAAATAATTTCATCAAACTTACCTGCTTCTTGTAATTGGTCAATGGCAGCAGCTAGCGGTTCGCAAACCATTACCATACCAGCACCTCCTCCATATTGGTAGTCGTCCACCTGGCCATGTTTATTAATAGCCCAGTCTCTGAGGTTATGCAATTTTATAGTAAGCAAACCTTTTTCCTGCGCCCTTTTCATCATACTATGTTCAAAGGGGCTGGCTAATAATTCCGGAAGTACTGTTAAAATTTCAATGGTCATATGGTAAAGATAAAAGAATCCTAAGAGATTTGTTTAATCTAATAATTCTCCTAAATCGCGTCTGTCTTTTTTTGTAGGCCTTCCAATTTTACTTAATCGCTTACCTGTTTGGAAAGTGGATGCCACCTGCCTTACTCTTTCTAATTCTTCAATAGGAGTTAGGTCTTCATAATATTTAATGGCTTCTGCATAGGCCAATCTTCCTTCTAATACTTGCGTCACTCTAATCACCCAATTTTTATGCTCCGTTCTGGCTTCGAACTCATCACCTACTACTACATTTCGCGAAGCTTTCACAGGTTCACCTTTTATTTTAACGCGTCCTTTGTCAATAGCTTCGGTGGCCTGAGATCTTGTTTTAAAAATACGAATAGACCATAAGTATTTATCTAATCGTACTTTTTTCTTTTCTGTTTTGATAATAGTAGCAACTTTCATGCTTAGTCTTGTTTTTCTGCAAAAAATTGATGGAAATAAGGAATGGTTTCAATGCCTTTATAAAAATTGACAATATCATATTTTTCATTAGGGCTATGTAAGTTGTCACTATCTAATCCAAATCCCATAAACACAATTTTCACCCCTAATTCTTTTTCAAACAAAGAACAAATGGGAATACTACCACCGCCACGCACCGGAATAGGATCCTTGCCAAAAGTAGTCGCAATAGCCTTGGCGGCACTTTGGTATTCATGAGAATCAATAGGGGTAATATAAGGCTCCCCTCCATGATGTTCAAATGCATTTACGGTAATATTAGCGGGTGCAATTTTTTTAAAGTGTGCAAGTACCATGGCTGTAATTTTTTCTGCCGATTGATTCGGCACCAAGCGGCAAGAAATTTTTGCAAAGGCCTTGGAAGGTAAAACCGTCTTTGCGCCTTCACCGGTATAGCCACCCCAAATTCCATTCACTTCTAAAGTAGGGCGTATACCAGTTCGCTCATTGGTGCTATATCCTTTTTCACCCCAAACATTTTGAATACCTAAGTCGGTTTTGAATTCATTTTCATCGAATGGCGCTTCTGCCATTTTTTTTCTTTCTGCATCGGTGGATATAATCACATCCTCATAAAAACCAGGAATGGTGATATGATTATTTTCATCATGACATGAAGCAATCATTTTTGATAAAATGGTAATTGGGTTAGCCACCGCGCCTCCATATACCCCACTGTGTAAGTCTCTATTAGGTCCTGTAATTTCTAGTTCTATGTAACTTAATCCTCTTACGCCAATATCAATAGAAGGGGTATCCATACTAATCATGGCTGTATCACTAATTAAAATTACATCTGCCTTTAAAAGTTCGGTATGGGTTTTAACGAAGGCCGCCAAGTTAGGACTTCCAATTTCTTCTTCCCCTTCAATGATAAATTTAATATTAGTACATAATGAATTAGTCTTGGTCATTATTTCTAATGCCTTCACATGCATATAAAATTGCCCTTTGTCGTCACAAGCACCGCGTGCAAATATTTTACCATCTTTAATAGTGGGGTCGAAAGGGCTACTATGCCAAAGCTCTAGAGGCTCTGCAGGTTGCACATCGTAATGCCCGTAAACAAGAACAGTAGGCAGTGTAGGGTCAACATTTATTTCTGCATAAACAATAGGGTGACCCTCTGTTTCATAAATTCTGGTAATGGGTGCCCCTGCTTCTTGCAAAGATTTTTCTACGGCTTTAGCACAGGCTAGCATATCACCATTGTGTTCGTTTTTAGCACTCACACTTGGTATACGTAATAAGGCTAGTAGTTCTTCTAAGAAACGATCTTTATTTTTTTCTTGATAGTCGGACCATGCTTTCATAGTTTGTAATTTTTTTTATAAAATTTTATTATTCTTATTTATATTAAATATTTAGGACAATTGATGTTTGCTATCCAATAATACATTTTCTAAATTCCAATTTAATCTTTTTTCAAAGGGGGCTTTTCTTTTTTCACAATTATCAATAGTACAAATGGGGCAGCTAAAAGGCATACAGCCATCTGTGTGAATATAAAACTCCACGCTGTTGCCAAACCTATTTTTTATCAATTGTGTAAAATCATCCACTGCTGCATGTGCTTCGTTTACATTATAATACCAAGGCACTGTTAAGTGGCAGTCTATATGCATCATCATGCCATATTTAATCACCCTTAAGTTATGCAGGTCAATCCATTTTGCATTCCTTGATAAATTTATTTCAGTAATCACTTCTTCTAATAATACCATGTCTGCTTCGTCCATAATACCAGCCAGGGATTGTCTTACAATTTTATAACCATCGTAAATGACATATACACCTAAGAATAGTGCAATAAGGGCGTCAATTTTTTGATAGCCCGTTACCATCAATAATATAATACCAATGGCAACAGAGGCGGTGGTAAAAAAATCAATTTTAAATAATTTACCAGAAGATAAAATGGCTAATGATTTATTTTTTTTACCAATGCGATTAAGAAACAAGGTAGTTACTAAATTAATGATAGCAATAATGACTAATAACCAAATTCCATTATTAAGATTGTGTAAAGAAACAGGATGAATAAAACTGTCGATGGCTTTGTAAATAATCAAACATCCTATACCTATAATTAAACTTCCTTGAAATGCTGCAGATATAAATTCAGCTTTACCATGACCATAAGGGTGATCTTTGTCCTTGGGTTTGGAAGCTATAAACAAACTATAGGACCCCACTAAAGTAGCTACAATATTTACCACACTTTCCAATGTATCAGATAAAACTGACAAGGAGTGGGTTAATACATATGTAACTACTTTAAGAAAAAAAACAACAATAGTTAAAGCTGTTACAAAATATTGAACCTTCAAATTTTGTTTAGAATAAGGCACTTTGGAATTATTTTTTAGTGATCGCCTCTGCGTATTTTTTCTGTACAAATTCCCAATTCACTAAATTCCAAAAAGCATTAATATAGTCGGGGCGTTTATTTTGATACTTTAAATAATAAGCATGCTCCCAAACATCTAAACCTAGAATAGGTGATCCTTTTATTTCTGCAATGTCCATCAATGGATTATCTTGATTAGGTGTTGAGCAAACCGCTAAACTATTATCTGCTTTTACAATTAACCAAGCCCATCCACTACCAAATCTTGTTTTAGCTGCATCACTAAAAGCAGTTTTAAAATTATCAAATGAACTAAAACTTTTATTAATGGCTTCTGCTAATTCACCGCTTGGTGCAGTGGCAGGTGCGGGCTTCATTAATTGCCAAAACATTTCATGATTATAATGGCCGCCAGCATTGTTTCTCATTTTTGGAGAATAATGCGAAATATTTTTTAATAAATCTTGTATAGTTGTTGTTTGGATATCCAGTTTTTCTGCAAGCGCAGCATCTGCCAAGTTTTTAGCATAAGTGGCTGCATGTTTTGTGTAATGAATTTCCATAGTCATGGCATCAATAAAAGGTTCCAATGCTGCATAGCCATAATTTAAAGGCTGCTGTGCATATTCACCTGCAGCAGTCAATGTTGCCATTGAATTAATTGAAGTCATTGGACTTATTTTAGCCATTAATGGCATTGCTGCTATGGCCATACCTGCTTTACCAGAAGTAGCGATAAACTGACGTCTGTTTTGAGTTGATTTTGACATGGTTTTATTTTTTAAAGTACTTCTGTAAAGTTACTTTAATTGGCTGTAAAAGTCGGTAGTAAAATTCCTGGTTAAATAGCTGGGAATCGCGCATAGCCTTATAGGTTAAAAACAAGCCAACGGGTATTAAAATAATGGAGGACATCCACATACCAGAGAATACATCCCATTGTCCTGATTTTGCCAATTTCTCACCAAAATTGTTCAATAAGAAAAAGAGTACAAAAAATATAATGGCTAACACCAAGGGTGTGCCTAGTCCTCCTTTACGAATAATGGAACCCAAGGGGGCTCCTATTAAAAAAAGTACAAAACAGGCAAAGGATAAAGTAAATTTTCGATGCCATTCTATTCCATGCAAGGAACTTGCATTTTTATTTTCTTTATAAGTATCCGAGATAGCCTTAAGGTTATATAATAGGGAAGAAAACTGATAGCCTGAGGTGAGTTGAATACTGCTTACTAAAGAATCGGGAATAAGAGTACTAAATTTTTTTAAGGGACGGGTATTTTTCTTAGCATTAAAAAGGGCGGCACTATCCTTGTAGTTCATAAATTTTAAGTAAGAAGCTACATCGGCATTGGTTTTTTTAATATAGTAGGCGTCTTTATTTTCTAAAGAATCCATGGCCTTGCTAAGTTGTCGAACACTTAACATTTTGGGATCGTACAATATATCACTGCTTTTATTCATCTGAAAACTTTTCAGGTCAAATACTTTTTTATATTCTTTAAAATAAAGCCTAGTGAATTCTGTATTGGTTGTACTGCGCGCTCCTCTCTCTTGATAACGCCAACCATTATACATTACAAATTCTAAAAACTTTTTATTTTTAGACACGCGCATCACCCCCGACTCGGCCATGATTAAATTATCTTGCAATCCAAATCTTTTTTCAAAGATGGCAATATTATGCATTACAGTATCATTCGATTCTTTTTTGCCTAATTTAATTACATAGCCGTCAATTTTATCATAAAATATACCTTCCTTTAAATCAATGGCAGGCTTGGCTACAATGATTTCATATTTTAAATTGGTAAGCTTCATCTGCGTTACCGGAATAATATTGTTTGAAAATAAAAAGGCAATACCCGCTAAAAAAATAGTGAATATAAATAAGGGACGCATAAAACGAATGAGCGGAATGCCTGCGGCCTTAATGGCAATGAGTTCAAAGCTCTCTCCTAAGTTGCCAAAGGTCATGATGGAAGAAAAAAGTAAGGCTAAGGGAAGGGCCGTTGTAAAAGTACTTACAGAGACTAGTCCTACTAATTCTAAAATGGTAAATAGGTCTAATCCTTTACCCACTAAGTCGTCAATGTATAACCAAAAGAATTGCATGGTCAGCACAAAAGTTGAAATAGTGAGTGCTGCCAAAAAGGGGCCAATGAAGGCTTTAAGAATTAGTATGTCTAATTTCTTGAACAAAATGTTAGTGCTAACTACCTATGCGATGAAAGAGCTCTTTAATCTGATATTCCCAAAGTCGGCTCTGGTCTTTGACTTCGTTTTTCTCAGCAAAATCTTTCACGATTAAAATAGTTTGATTTGAAATTTCTGTTTTTTCAATTCTAAATTCGAAGTATTCATTCTTCTCTCCATGTAGCCATCTAAATTTTATGAATTTATCTGACTCTTGGTCCACTAATTCTGCTTTCTCTGGCACACCTTTATTCCATGAAAAACTAAAAACATTTTCCCATTCATCTACTTTGTCTGCAAACCACTCTTGTAGTCCAGAGGCAGTGGATAAAAATTCAAATAATATATTAGGTGAACATCTCACCGGAAATTCAAGTGTAAATAATTGTTTCTTACTCATATATAACTAGCTCCTCTTAAAAATTGTTTCGTTTGATGCAATAATATTAAATAAAGGTTAGGTTCCAAGTATTTTTTATTATTTATTAGTTAACAAACTGTCAAGACATATATAGAGTATTATCTAAATTGCTATAAGTATATGTAAATCAATAGCTTATATCATATTAAGATACATCTTAATTTACCAATTTTAACGTAATTATACCTTTTGAATTGATGGTGTATGACTGGTTCTGATCACTTATCTTTGCTCCCTTAATGTTGTAAGTATGTTTAATAGTTTGAGTGAAAAATTAGAATCTGCGTTTAAGCACCTAAAAGGGCAGGCAAGAATTAATGAATTGAATGTTGCCAATACCTTAAAAGATATTAGAAAGGCTTTATTGGATGCCGATGTCAATTTTAAAATTGCCAAAGAATTTACTGATAGTATTAAAGAAAAGGCCATTGGTGCCAAGGTCATTAATGCCATTAGTCCTGGGCAATTGATGGTGAAAATTGTGCAAGACGAATTAACGGCTTTGATGGGCACTGAAGCTTCTTTGATGGACCTTTCTAAAAATCCTACTATTATTTTAGTAGCAGGTTTACAAGGTTCTGGTAAAACTACTTTTTCAGGTAAGTTGGCAAACTATTTAAAAGCGCAAAAAAAATCGCCTTTGTTAGTAGCTGCAGATATTTACCGTCCTGCAGCGATGGACCAATTAATGATACTAGCTGAGCAAATTGGGGTAGATGTTTTTGTAGAAAGAGAAAATAAAAATGCAGTCTCTATTGCACAAAATGCATTGGTATATGCTAAAGCCAATAATAAAAATGTAATTATAATTGATACTGCGGGGCGACTTGCAGTAGATGAAATTATGATGAATGAAGTAGCTGCTATTAAAAATGAAATTCAACCACAAGAAATATTATTCGTTGTAGATTCAATGACAGGGCAGGATGCAGTGAATACCGCTAAGGTTTTTAACGATCGTTTAGATTTTACAGGTGTGGTATTAACAAAATTAGATGGGGATACTAGAGGGGGTGCCGCCTTGTCTATAAAGTACACAGTGAATAAGCCTATCAAGTTTATGAGTAGTGGTGAAAAATTAGATACGCTCACTGTTTTTCACCCAGAAAGAATGGCCCAAAGAATTTTAGGCATGGGTGATATTACTTCATTGGTAGAGAAAGCGCAGTCGCAATTTGATGAAGCAGAAGCTAAAAAATTAGAAAAGAGAATTCGAAAAAATCAATTTGATTTTGAAGATTTCTTAACGCAGATACAGCAGATAAAAAAAATGGGCAACTTAAAAGATTTAATGGGCATGATTCCAGGCATGGGCAAAAGTTTAAAAGATGTAGATATTAAAGACGATGCCTTTAAAGGAGTGGAAGCCATAATACAATCGATGACTGTTTTGGAAAGAAGAAATCCGGACTTACTTTCAACAAGTCGCAAACAAAGAATTGCCAAAGGAGCAGGTAAGGATATTGGAGAAATCAATGCTTTTATGAAGCAGTTCGACCAAATGAAGCAGATGATGAAGCAAATGTCTAGTGGGTCAATGCCAGGTAAAATGCCTGGTTTGAGACGCTAATTTAAGTCTAAGTCATTGATAATCATATAATAGTAAGTTTTAAACCTCTTTTTCCTTGGTTTATTCGCTGTTTTTTACTATATTTGCACCCGGTTAACCCTATTTAATAACGCCTATAAATTTCTATTTAACATGGCAGTAAAAATGAGACTACAACGTCACGGTAGTAAAAAAAGGCCTTTCTACTTTATAGTAGTGGCTGACGGACGCGCACCAAGAGATGGTAAATTCATCCAAAAAATTGGTACTTACAACCCATTAACAGTTCCTGCAACTATCCAATTGGATCGTCAAAAGGCATTGGAGTGGTTAAACAAAGGTGCTCAACCTACAGACACCGTTCACAGAATTTTATCTTTCAAAGGAGTTCTTTATTTGAAACATTTACTTCGTGGAGTAAAATTAGGTTTGTTTGATGATGCTACCGCAATGGAGAAATTCCAAACATGGTATGCAGCACATGAAACAAAAATTGCAAGCACAAACGATACACACAAAAAAGCAGAAGCTGCTAAAAAAGTGTATGTACCTGTTGCTAAAAAAGTAGCAGAACCAATAGCTGTAGATGAAGTAGCAGTAGAAGAAGTAGCTGCACCAGTGGAAGAAGAAGCTACACCAGTAGCTGAAGCAACCTCTGAAGCATCTGTTGAAGCATCAACAGAAGAGACGCCTGCTGCAGAATAATTTTAAAATTAATCTAGCTTTATAAATGCCCCTAGTTCCTATCAACGGAATTGGGGGTTTTTTTTGAAAATGATTTTGTCGATAAAAGAATTAAATTAGCAAATGAGTAGTTATATACATATTGGTAAAATTGTGGCACCACATGGTATTACGGGTCATGTTATTATCGAGCATGCACTAGGCAAACCAATTAATTTTAAAGGTATTGAAGCCCTATTCATTGAAAAAAATGCTGCTAGTTTTATTCCTTATTTTATTCAAAGCGCTTCTGTTAAAACAGATACTATTTCGCATTTACAATTGGAGGGCATTAATACTAGAGAAGCTACTGCTATGCTTTTAGGAAAAAAAGTTTGGTTACCTCAAGATGAATTTCAAAAATTAGTGGATAAGCAATCGCCTTTAGCATTATTAGGCTATACAGTAGAAGAAGCAGGAAAAGCTATCGGGGTTATTCAAGAAGTAATAGAACAACCGCATCAATTAATGGTTACTATATTATACCAAGGCCAAGAAGCCTATATTCCTTTGCACGAAGAAAGTTTAAAAGCCGTGAACCATAAGGCTAAGACCATTAGCGTTGAACTCCCCGATGGCTTATTGGATTTATATACCTTACCTCCTACGGCACCTTCGGATCAATAGGTAAAGACGAAATTATTTTTCTTTATTCCATTTATCCAACTGCTGTAAAGTGGCTGTTAAGTCTTTAGGTAAAGGAGCTTCTAAATGAAGTGCTACTTCTTTGTATATAAATGATAATGTATGCGCATGTAAAGCCTGTCTTGCAAGTATGGGCCTTTCTTCTTCCTCAGCCTTACTTAGTTTAAAATTTTTCTTTTTAATGGATGACAGTAATAATTTCTCGCCGTCTCCATAAACATCGTCGGCTACAATGGGATGTCCTATTTGTTTGGCGTGTACGCGTATTTGATGTGTTCTTCCTGTATGAATTTGAAATGAAACCCATGCGAAGCGTTTGTAATTTTCTATAACCTGGTAAGTAGTTAAAGCTGTTTTTCCTTTGGCATGTACTACCATGGTTCCTTTTTTTACAGGATGTTCCATAATGGGTTGGTCAATACTTCCTTCAGCCGGGGGTCTGCCTAAAACTAAGCCTAGGTATTTTTTTTCAATAGTTCTTCCTTCAAATAATTCGCTTAATAATTTATGAGCTTCCGCATTTTTTGCAAATACAATTAATCCACTTGTGTATTGGTCTAATCGGTGTACGGTAAATATTTCTCCGTATTTTTCTATTAATAAAGATTTTAAAGAAACATCCTTGCCAAATCTATCGGGAATACTTAATAAACCAGCGGGTTTATTCAACACAATCATATCCTCATCTTCAAATAATATTGATAACATGTACTATTTATTTGGAAGATTTTCTGGTAAATGATTTATTTAAAAACTTAAGTAATCTTACTTCTTTTTCAGCTAAAAAACGCCATTTACCACGGTCTACATTTTTCTTGGTAAGGTTGGCAAACATGACTCTATCTAAATGTCTTACATCGTAGCCTAAATGTTCAAAAATACGACGCACAATACGATTGCGGCCACTATGAATTTCAATACCAATTACATTTTTAGAAGTATTCGATAAATAACTTACTGCATCGGCAGCAATAAATCCGTCCTCTAATTCAACACCTGCAGCTATAGACTCCATATCGGCCTTGGTCACAGGTTTATCTAAAGTCACTTCGTATATTTTTTTAATCTCGTAAGAAGGGTGTGTTAATTTTTGTGCTAAGTCACCATCGTTGGTTAAAATTAAAACACCTGTTGTATTTCTATCTAAACGACCCACCGGAAACATTCTTTGTGTGGTGGCGTTTTTAATAATATCTAAAACAGTTTTTCGGCCTTCAGGGTCTGAAGCAGTGCATATATAATCCTTTGGTTTATTTAATAAAATATAAACAGGGGTTACTTGTAATTGTAAAACTTTACCTTTTAATCTTACTACATCTTTGTACTTCACTTTATAACCAGGTTCTAAAACAGTATCACCATTTACTGCAACATGTCCAGCCTTCACTAATTCTGCTGCTTCTCTTCGACCCGATATACCAGCGTGTGCAATATATTTATTCAAAGGCATTTGTTCAAAGGGGGCATCGGCAGCAGCAGTCACCTTTCCTATAGAAGCTGTTCTTTTTTCATCCGCCTTGTCCATGGAAGCAGGGGTTCTTTTATTAGTGAACTTAGATTTAGCAGGAAAGGGGCTAGCCAATTCACCATATTTAGGTGCCTCTCCTTTTTTCACATAAGAAGTAGTTGTTCTTTTTGAAGCAGGGGGAATTCTTTTATTATTGCCTAAGGGTTCAACAGGAATACCTCTTTCTTTGTCTTTTTTTCTTTGACGCATGGCTTCTCCGGCAGCCCTCATTTCAACTTTGGCTTTCTTTTTTTCTTGTCTATACTCTTCTTTAACAGCGCTTCCTTTTTTCTTATTAGAAAACTTGTCAAAGTTGTCAGATCTTTTTTGATTCATGCCTCCTACTATTAAAAATTATCTTTATTGGCTAATTGACCACAGGCGGCGTCAATATCCTTTCCTCTACTATGTCTTACGCGCACATTCACTCTATTTTTTTGTAAAATTTCTACAAATCTTTCAAAGCCTTCTTCGTCTGGTTTATCAAAAGGAAAAATATCAACCGGGTTGTATTCAATAATGTTGATTAAATCGGCTGGTACTTGTCTATAAATTTTAGTCAGTTCTTCAGCGTCTTTTTCAGAGTCATTAAAGTCTTTGAATAAAATATATTCAAAAGTAACTTCAGTGCCTGTCTTTTTATAAAAGTAATTAATGGCTTCAATTAAGCCTTTGATATTATTACTTTCGTTAATGGGCATAATTTCATTACGCTTTTTATCGTTGGCGGCATGAAGTGAAATGGCTAATTTAAATTTCACATTATCGTCGCCTAATTGTCTAATTTGTTTTACCAGACCTGCAGTGGAGACTGTAATTCTTTTAGCGCTCATACCTAATCCATCAGGAGAGGTAATTTTTTCAATGGCCTTTAAAACATTATGATAATTCATTAAAGGCTCACCCATGCCCATGAAAACAATATTGCTTAAATGTTTTTCATAAGTGGCTTCGCTTTGTTGTAGTATGTAAACGACTTGATCATAAATTTCATCAAAGCTTAAATTTCTTTTACGCTCCATAGTACCCGTTGCACAAAACTTACAACTAAGGCTGCATCCAATTTGGGAAGAAACGCAGGCGGTCTTTCTTAAAGTAGTGGGAATGAGCACTCCTTCAATCATATGTCCGTCAAAAGTTTTAAAACGCGTTTTTAAAGTACCATCTTCACTTTGTTGGGTGGTATTAATTTGTAAAGCAGGCAGTTGAAATTCATTTTCTAATAAGGAGCGTAGGTCCTTACTTAAGTTGGTCATTTCATCGAAGCTATGGGCATGTTTTTGCCATAACCATTCAACAATTTGTTTTACTCTAAAAGGCTTTTCGCCTATTTTTGATATAAATCGCTCAATGTCAGCGACTTCTACCTGTCTAATATTAGGTCTTGTCTTCTCCATAATGCAAAGATACTTGATCGGATTTGTATACTTTTAAATCTTTTTTTAGCCTCTTTTTAGCACGCAGAATAATTAATATAAATTTATTATTAAATAGGCCATGTTTTACCTATTTTCGAAAATCGATTTGAAACAAAAAAATAATAAATTATGAAAAAAATCTTCTTAATGGCATGCATCCTAATGGGGGTATTTGCTAGCGTAAATGCACAAACAAGTAATTTGAAAGACTATTTAGGTAAATATGTATTTCCAGAAGGAAGTCCAGTGACAGAAGTAACTATAACTGCAGAAGACACAGTATTAACTATTAATTCAGCAATGGGTTCTACACCCTTAGAAAAGAAAGGGGTAGATACTTTTTATTTAGCTGCTTATGATGCACCTATTATTTTTAAAAGAGGGGCAGATAATGCAGTAGAAACCTTAACTATTATTGTACAAGGTATGGAGTTAACAGCTAAAAGAGCTGCTGCTTCATATGCAATAAAGCAAGAAGATTTTTACGCAAAGGTTTGGGCGAATAAAAATTACTAGAATTCAAAATTAGAAAGGTCCGATAAAGACACGGTAGCTTGTTTGCCCGTAACAATATTTTTTACAGTGCATTCATTTTTAGCTAGCTCTTCGGTCCCCATTATAATAACATAGGGAATTCCTTTTTTCTCAGCGTATTTAAATTGCTTGTCGAATTTACTTTTTTCAGGGTAAATTTCACAAGCAATTTTTTTATCCCTTAATGGTATCATTTGCAAATAGGCGGCTTTCGCTTCCTGCTCTCCTAAATTAAAAAATAATACTTGAGTGGTTTGATCAATGGTTGTTGGAAATAAATTCTTCTCTTCCATGACGTCATAAATTCTATCTACGCCAAAACTAATGCCTACGCCTGCAATATTGGGTACGCCAAACAAACTGGTTAAGTCATTATAGCGTCCGCCACCACCAATACTGCCCATTTGAGCCTCTATGGCTTTAACTTCAAAAATAATACCTGTATAATAATTCAAGCCCCTGGCTAATGTAAAGTCGGCCTCTAAATGCTTGGCCATACCCGTTTGTGCGTGGTAGTCTAATACATAATTTATTTCTTCTATTCCTTTTATGCCTGTTTCATTATTACCTAATAAGGCTGCTAACTGATTTAATTTTTCTGTATTACTTCCTTCAATGGTTAAATACTGTTGAATAATTTTTTGTTGCGCCTCGCTAAATTTTTTATTATGTAATTCTTCTTTTACTTTCTCCCAACCAATTTTATCAAGCTTATCAATAGCAATGGTTAAATCAATCAGTTTATCTTCTCCTCCACATATTTGTGCAAGGGCTAGTAAAATTTTTCTATTATTAATTTTTACTATTACGGGTAAATTTAATTTTTGAAAAGCAGTTAAATATACTGCTACTAAATCCACTTCGTTTAATAAACTTTCACTACCCACTACATCCGCATCGCATTGATAAAATTCACGGTATCTTCCTTTTTGTGGACGATCGGCACGCCATACAGGTTGTATTTGATATCTTTTAAAAGGAAAGCTAAGTGACCCATGGTTCATGGCCACATATCTGGCGAAGGGAATGGTTAAATCATATCTTAATGCACGTTCTGTAATGGCCGTACTATTTTTACCTTCGAATAATTTTTCAATACCTTCTAATGTTTGTTCTTTTTTCTGTGGATTGTCTAAGCCGTTATTTAAAATTTTAAATATGAGCTTATCGCCTTCCTCACCATACTTGCCCATTAAAGTTTCCAGGTTCTCCATAGCAGGAGTTTCCAATGGCTGAAACCCATAAATTTCAAAAACAGATTGGATTGTCTTAAATATAAACTGACGCTTTTGAACCGTAGCCGCATTAAAATCTCTGGTACCTTGTGGCAAAGAAGGTTTGCTCATAGTTTCAAATTTATAAGTAAAGATAAATTTTTTAAATTCATCGGCTATTAATTGTTTAAATTGCCTACCAAAACCCGATTTTATGGAAAATCAAGAACCTAGCCAACAACCCTATGAGCCCAGGCCCAATGCGCCTCGTGAAAAATCGGAGCGTACGTACCGAATTTTTAGAAGTATTTATGACTATACCATGGCCACCCTCATTTTAGGTTGCGGAGTCTTAATGCTGGGCGCTAAATGGTTCCACTTAGACATGATAATAAACGCAGGTGCCGACTTTAGATATATTTTTGGAGGTCTTTGTTTGTTATATGGTGGTTTCAGATTGTATAGAGGTATTCATCAAATGTATTAGTCTTCTCTGTTTTTCATTAACTATTACATTGACAATTAAATTAAGTTCATGCGTTATTTATATATCATAATGAGTGTTTGCGTTTTGGCCTCTGCTTGCAAGACAAGCGCTAAAACTGAGCTAATAGACAGCCCTAGTGAAGGTCGTATTCGTATTTCTGTAGAAGAAAGCTTTAAACCTTTTATAGAACAAGAGCTTAAAGTATTTGCATTAAGTTTTCCCAATGCTAATATTGAAGTTGCTTATAAATCTGAAATAGATTGCTTCAAAGATTTAGCATCCGATAGTACCCGCATGATTATTGTCACAAGAGGCCTAGATAAAAAAGAGCAGGCCAATTATAAAGACCAACTAAGCTATGCGCCTACTTTTGGTATACTTGCTTACAATGCCATTGCGGTGGTGGTGAATAAAAAATCAAAAGATTCTGTTTTCTCGATGGCCGAATTAAGTGCAGCACTTAGTGGTAAGAACAATAAGCAAGTGGTAATGGATGGAAGTCATTTAACAGGGGTGGTTCGTTTTTTAAAAGATAGTTTATTGCACGAAACCCCTTTTGGTAAAAATGTAGTTTCTGCAAATGGAAGTGAAGAAGTAATTTCTTATATAAAAAATAATCCTAATGCCATTGGTTTTGTGGGCATGAATTGGGTGGGAGACAATTATGATCCTAAGCAAATGGAAGATAGAAAGATCATCAAAATGGCCTTAGTGGAATGCACTTTATGTATTGAAAAAGGCTACTATTCACAGCCTTCTCAGGCAAATATTAGTAAGGGGCATTATTCTCTTTCTTTACCCATTTATTATATCTTAAAAGAAAATGCCCCGGGCCTAGGAACGGGACTGCTGAATTTTATGAGCCTGGAAAGAGGTCAATTAATATTTCAGAGGGCCTTTTTAGTACCTGCCAAAATGGGTTTTAAGAAAAGAAAGGGTTTATTGAACTAACGCTCATCAAATACCCTTAAAATTTCGCGTTATTAACCAAAAATTAATGGGATTCTTGCCAAAAAATTTATATTTTAGCACTCCATCTAAATTCTTATTTATATAAAGAAAATAGATATATCAAAGGGGTAAATACCTTGTAAACTTTATGGTTACTCAATTAGGTATTTGAAGGGGGTTTAAAATTTAAAATGAAAAAAAGTAAGTGATGAAAAAATTGGTTTTTCTTTTCGTAGGATTTGCATTTTCTACTGCCTTAATGGCTCAAGTAGCACCTTCTCCATTAGCGGAGGGTGTGAAGTTATTGAATTATGAAAAAAATAAATCAGCCCTTAATTTTTTTAAGGAGGCTTATGATAAAAACCCAGGAGAGGGGGAAACTACTTTCTGGTATGGTCAAGCAATGTTAGCGCAAAACTACAATGGTATTTCAACCCCTGAATCTATCCAAAAAGCAAAAGAATTATTTCAAAAAAGTTTACAAGCAAAAGGCAATGATGCATGGTTGTTAGTGGGTATGTCTCATATTCAATCATTAGAAGGTGCAGATGCGAATGCAGTTAAACAAAACTTAGAAGTAGCCATTACTTCTACCTTAAATACAAAAGGAAAATATAAGGGCAAGCCTAGTCAAGATATCATTAATGCCATTGGTTATGTGTTTGCAGAATTGCCAATAAGCATTGGAGATCACAGGTATGCTATTGATAAATTGAAAGAAACCGTGAGCGCCTACGATGTAGTGAATTCAAGCCTTTACGTGAACCTAGGTATTAATTATTTAAAATTAGGCGGTGGTGAAAATGGTGGCGAAGCAGTTACTGCTTTTCAAAATGCCATTAACGCAGATGCTAAAAATGCATATGCTTATTATAGAATTGGTAAAGTGTATCAAACACAAAACAATAAAGAATCTTTAGATGAGTATTTTAATAAAGCCATCGCAACCGATCCAGCTATCGCGCCGGTTTATTTTTCTTTATATACTTATTATGCTGACGTAAGTACAAATATTGCAAAAACGAATTTGGATTTATTTTTACAATACGCAGATAAGGATCCTATTTTTGAATATTTCAGTGCCGACTATTTATTTAGATCTGGTCAATTTGATCAATCTTTAGAAAAAGCCAAGGCAATGGAAGCTGCAGGAAGTCTTACTATTTTTCCAGGTTTAGCAATTTTATTGGCTAAGAACTATGATAAAAAAGGAGATACTGTTTTAGCAAAATCTTATATCGAACCTTATATCACTAATACAACACCTGATAAATTAGTCAATACCGATTATGAATTAGCGGTAAAGATTTTATCCAAATTCAGTGGTAGCCAAGCTAGTTTAGCAGTCATTTTAGAAAAAGCTATTGCAGCTGATACAGCCAAGGTTAACAAGCTAAAATATTACAAATTAGGCTATGAAATGTTAGAAAAAAGTAATATGTATACCGATGAATTAAAGTGGTATGCGACTTATTCTGCGCTAAGAGGTTTAAAAGATGAAGTGTACTATTATAAGACATCAAGTATTGCTATCAATGCAAAAGAGGGGGCTTTAGCTTCTTCAACTGCCAAAGAGTATATTGCAACCTTCCCAGATAAGCCCAATGGCTATTCTATGAACGTGAGGGCCTCTAAATTGTTGGATACGGCTAATAACCTAGGTATCTTATTTGAGGCGGTAAATCTTCAAAACGATTATTTGTTAAAGGATGTCACTAAGAATAAACAGGCCTTAGTTAATAATTATTATAGCTTAATTGGCTATTATAACGAAACCAAGGGCTATGAAAATGCTGTTTTAATGTGCGATAAAGTACTAGAATTAGTACCAGAGGATCCAACCACCCTTCAAGCCAAGGCGCAGTTCACAAAAAACATAGAAATTATCAAGAAAATGCAAAATTCTAAGGGTGGTGCACCTGCTCCCCCAGTTCAAAAGCCGATAGCCGATACCACTCAAATCAAAAAAGGCTAAAACGTCTATTTAAGTACATTTATTGTGTAAAAAATAATTGAAAATTACTCCCCATTTATGGGGAGTTTTTCGTTTTATGAGCTATCCTTTGCGTATTTTTGCGGCACCAAAAACTTATGTATGATTCTGTTGCAGTATTGGATGTCTGCGAACGAGACAAACAGCGCTACTAATTATTTACCCATTGCCTTGCAATTATTATTTGCAGGGGGCTTTGTAGCGTTTATGATATTGCTTTCAAGTTGGTTGGGGCCTAAGCGTGCAACAAGTGATAAATTAGAAAACTTTGCGAGTGGAATTGAAACACATGGTGATGCCAGATCACCAATGGCGATCAAGTATTTTCTGGTGGCTATTCTATTTGTATTATTTGATGTAGAAGTTATTTTCTTTTATCCTTATGCGGTGAATTTTAAAAGTCTAGGCTGGGCTGGATTTGGCGAAGTGGTTCTATTTGTAGCATTCTTTTTAGTAGGTTTTATCTACATTATCAAGAAAGGAGCGCTACAGTGGGAAGATTAATTATAAAAAATAAAGAAGTATCAATATGCGTCCTGTACGTTTTAATTTAAATCCTAAAGAAGCTGAAATTTCAGAAGCTATTTCTATGGGTAAAGCACCCGATGGTGTTCCAGGTGATGGCTTTTTTGCAACTCAGTTAAGTTCTGTAGTAGGACTTGCCAGAAAAAATTCTTTATGGCCTTTACCTTTTGCCACTTCTTGCTGTGGTATTGAATTTATGGCCACCATGGCTTCCCATTATGACCTATCTCGTTTTGGTTCAGAGCGTGTAGGTTTTTCCCCACGTCAATGCGACTTATTAATGGTGATGGGTACCATTGCCAAAAAAATGGCGCCGGTTTTAAGACAAGTGTATTTACAAATGGCAGAACCACGTTGGGTAATTGCAGTAGGTGCTTGCGCTTCTAGCGGCGGTATATTTGATACGTATTCTGTATTACAAGGCATTGACCAAGTAATACCCGTGGATGTATATGTGCCGGGCTGTCCTCCACGTCCAGAAGCCATCATTGACGGTTTTATGAAAATACAAGACTTAGTAGGGCAAGAAAGTATTCGCAGAAGAAATAGCGAAAAATACCGTGACTTATTAAACAGCTACGGCATCCAATAAATCCAATAAGTCTAATAAAAAATTAGCGTATAAAATTTTTGAATAAAAATGGCATTAAGCAACGAGACAATACAAAATAAGTTAATAGAAAAATTTGGAGACCAAGTTTTGAATTTCTCGACGGCGTCTGGTATTTTATCTTTTGAATCTTCTAAAGAAATGAATTTAAAAGTACTTCAGTATTTATACGAAGAACCAAGTTTAGCTTTTACTTTCTTAACCGACTTATGTGGAGTCAATTATCCCGATAATATTGGCGCAGAATTAGTAGTGGTATATCATCTACATAATTTTACAGAAAATATTCGTTTGCGTTATTCCATAAGTACTTCTATAAATGAAACAGCTGTATTTACGGCAAGTAAATTATTTGAGAGTGCCAATTGGATGGAGCGTGAGACCTATGATTTTTTTGGAATTAATTTTATAGGGCATCCTAATTTAAAACGTATTTTGAATGTAGATGAAATGGATTATTTTCCTTTAAGAAAAGAGTATCCACTAGAAGATCAAACCAGAATTGATAAAGATGATGAAATGTTTGGAAGAGGGTAATATAATTAAAAAATAGAATGGAACATCAAACGCATATAACATTACCAAAAGGGTCAATTGAAAAAACAACGACTACTTTAAATATTGGACCTACCCACCCGGCGACGCATGGGGTGTTTCAAAATATTATGGAAGTGGATGGAGAGCGTGTGGTATCAACGGAGCAAACGGTGGGTTATATTCACCGCGCTTTTGAAAAACTAGCAGAGCGTCGTCCTTTATATCAAATCACTCCCATCACCGATCGTTTAAATTATTGCAGCAGTCCTATTAATAATATGGGCTGGCATATTACTTGCGAAAGGTTTTTGAAATTGGATTTACCAAAGCGTGTTGATTATTTGCGTGTGATTATTATGGAGCTAGCGCGTATATCAGATCATTTAATTTGTAATTCAATCGTAGGTGTGGATACAGGCGCCTATACTGGTTTTTTATACGTAATGCAATACCGTGAACTAATTTATGAAATATATGAAGAAGTATGTGGGTCCCGTCTTACTACTAATATTGGCCGCATTGGTGGCTTTGAAAGGAATTTTACAAATACAGCGTTTACGAAACTCGAGAAATTCTTAGACGAGTATCCTAAAGTTTTAAAAGAATTCGAAAACTTATTTGCGCGCAATCGAATTTTCATGGAGCGTACCCAAGGTACAGGGGGCATTAGCGCAGAGCGTGCGATGAACTATGGTTTTACAGGCCCTAATTTACGCGCCGCTGGAGTTGACTACGATGTACGTGTGCAACAACCTTATAGCAGCTATCAAGATTTTGATTTTAAAGTACCCGTGGGCACCACAGGCGATAACTATGACCGCTTTTTAGTGCGTAATGCAGAAATGTATGAAAGTATTTCAATCATTAAGCAAGCTTATCAAAAAATACAAGCATTTAAAGGAACAGATGCGGAAGTATACCATGCCGATGTACCGGAATACTATTTGCCTAAGAAAGAAGATGTCTATACAAAGATGGAAGCGCTTATTTGGCATTTTAAAATTATCATGGGAGAGATTGAATTACCCAAAGGGCAAATATATAGTGCAGTAGAAGGGGGTAATGGAGAATTAGGTTTTTATTTAATTAGTGATGCTGGGCGTACCCCATTCAGGTTACATTTTAGAAGACCTTGTTTTATTTATTATCAAGCCTTTGAGGAATTGATTAAGGGAGGCATGTTAAGTGATGCGGTGGTAACGATGAGTAGTTTGAATTTGATTGCAGGAGAGTTGGATGCGTAGCCTTTGGGATGCGTAGCTTTTGGGATGCGTAGCCTTTGGGATACGGGCTTTTAGTAGGAGAAAATAATTATTGAGAAAAACGAAACGAGTATATGAGTCTTGAATTTAATAATGAACAAATGACTGAGTTTAACCGCTTGGTAGCTCATTATCCAGAAGGGAAACAAAAAAGTGCACTATTACCGGTATTGCATTTGGCGCAGGATAGTTTTGGAGGTTGGTTACCTACAGAGGCGATGGATTATGTAGCAAGCATATTAAAAATTGAACCTATTGAAGTATATGAAGTAGCTACTTTTTACAGTATGTATAATTTAAAGCCTGTAGGAAAGTTTGTATTTGAAGTATGTCAAACGGGTCCATGTATGATTAGTGGTTCAGACAATATCATTGCCTATATCCAAGAGCAATTGGATATCAAGCCAGGAGAAACCACTAAGGATGGTATGTTTACTTTGAAGTTGGTAGAATGTTTAGGGGCTTGTGGCTATGCACCCATGATGCAGGTAGGAAAAATTTATAGAGAGCATTTGACCAAGGAAAAAGTGGATGCGATTATTGCTGAATATAGAATGCAAGTAGTAGCACAAAATTAAAAAAGTAGCAATTAATAAATTTCGGAAGGGAATTAGAAAATATAAAGAAGCAACAATAAAGAAGAAATAATGGGTGTAAAATTATTATTAGAAAAAGCAAATGTGCCAGGTATTCGTACTTATGATGTTTATCGTCGTGAGGGAGGTTATGTAGCTGCTGAAAAAGCGTTGAAAGAAATGTCCATTGAAGCCATTGTAGAAGAAGTAAAAAAAAGCGGACTTCGTGGAAGAGGAGGAGCTGGTTTTCCTGCAGGTATGAAATGGAGTTTTATTGCCAAGCCTGAAGGCGTGCCCCGTCACTTAGTATGTAATGCAGATGAAAGTGAACCTGGTACTTTTAAGGACAGGTATTTAATGGAATTTTTACCGCACTTATTATTAGAGGGCTTACTTATTTCTTCTTTCGCATTAGGATCCAACGATACATATATATACATAAGGGGTGAATACGCATGGGTGGCTGACATTTTAGAAGAGGCCATTATTGAAGCCACTAAAAATGGTTGGTTAGGAAAAAATATTTTAGGAACCGGTTTTGATTGTATGATACATGTACACCGTGGTGCAGGTGCTTATATCTGTGGAGAAGAAACAGCACTCATAGAATCTCTAGAAGGTAAAAGAGGGAATCCTCGTATCAAGCCTCCCTTCCCTGCTATTCAAGGATTATGGATGCGTCCTACGGTAGTAAATAATGTAGAAACTTTAGCTGCTATTGTACCTATTATTAAAATGGGTGGAGAGGAATATGCAAAAATTGGTGTGGGCCGTTCAACAGGTACTAAATTAATTTCTGCTTGCGGTAATATTAATAAACCAGGGGTCTATGAAATTGATATGACTATTTCTGTAGAAGATTTTATATACAGCGATGAATATTGTGGAGGTATTGCTGGTGGCAAAAAATTAAAAGCCTGTATTCCTGGTGGTTCTTCTGTACCTATTTTGCCCGCCAATCTTTTATTAAAAACAGCTAAAGGTGAAACGCGTTACATGAACTATGAAAGTTTAAGCGACGGTGGTTTTGCAACGGGCTCCATGATGGGTTCGGGTGGTTTTATTATTTTAGACGAGGACCAATGTATTGTAAAAAATACTTTAACCTTGGCACGTTTTTACAGACATGAAAGTTGTGGCCAATGTTCACCATGTAGAGAAGGAACAGGATGGATGGAAAAAATATTACAAAAAATAGAATTAGGAAAAGGAGAATCAAGCGATATAGATTTATTGTGGGACATTCAAAGAAAAATAGAGGGCAATACCATTTGTCCTTTAGGGGATGCTGCCGCTTGGCCGGTAGCCGCCGCTATCAGACATTTCCGTGATGAATTTGAATGGCATATCCAAAATAGAGCATTATCACAAACAAGTAATTTTGGTTTACAACACTATGCAGACCCTATCCATGTGCCTGCATAACATTGCGTAAAACTATGAGTGAACAAATATTATTTAAAGTAACAGTAGACAACATTACCATTGAAGTACCAGCGGGCACTACGATATTGCAAGCGGCACGACAAATTGGAGGAGCAGTAGCGCCGCCAGCCATGTGTTATTATAGCAAGCTAGAAGGAACTGGTGGAAAGTGTCGTACTTGCTTAGTAGAAGTATCGAAGGGTTCTGAAAAAGATCCCCGTCCTATGCCTAAGTTAGTGGCTTCTTGTAGAACTACGGTCATGGATGGCATGGAAGTAAAAAATATTACCAGTGAAAAAGTAATTGATGCAAGAGCAGGGGTGGTTGAGTTTTTATTATTGAATCATCCCTTAGATTGCCCTATCTGTGATCAGGCAGGAGAATGTCATTTACAAGATTTAAGTTTCGAACACGGAAAGGCAGATACAAGATATGAATTTCAAAGACGTACTTTTAAAAAGCACGATTTAGGTAAGCATATTCAACTACATATGACGCGTTGTATTTTATGTTACCGTTGTGTATTTATTGCCGACCAATTAACCAATAAAAGAGAACACGGTATTTTAGACAGAGGGGACCACGCTGAAATTGCTACACATATTGAAAAAAGCTTGGGCAATGAATTTATAGGCAATATAATTGATGTATGTCCTGTGGGTGCCTTAACTGATAAAACATTCCGATTTAAAAATAGGGTTTGGTTTTTAAAACCCATGGACGCGCATCGCCATTGTCCCACCTGTTCGGGCCGTGTGACACTATGGAATAGAGGAGATGAAGTATTTAGAGTCACTGCACGCAAAGACGAATGGGGTGAAGTTGAAGATAACGCTGATGGAAAACCAGGTTGGATTTGTAATACTTGTCGTTTTGATAAAAAACATACCAACGATTGGATCATTGAAGGACCTCGCGCAATAAGTAGACAGTCTGTAATTGCACAAGGACATTATGCAGGCAATGTGGGTATGACTCAACCCACTGAAATATTTAAAGCAGTCAATGATGGCAGAGCGCCTCATTTATTAATGGATATTCATAATGAAAGTGAAGTGAACTTACCTTCTGTTCGTTTGAGTGAAATTGAGGGTCCTTCTCATGGAACTAGTTTCAATAATAATTCTAAAAACGCCTAATACAAAAAGTATGACACTACTCGCATTGGATTGGGCCTTTATGATAGAGAAATTAATTTTGATTACCATTATTGTTTTCGCGAGCTTAGGTATTGCATTATATACCACTTTTGGCGAAAGAAAAGTAGCGGCTATCCTACAAGACCGACCAGGTCCCAATAGAGCAGGCCCTTTTGGTTTATTACAACCGCTTGCAGATGGTTTGAAATTAATTATGAAGGAAGAAATTATTCCTACGGCTGCTAGTAAATGGTTATTTATTCTAGGCCCAGGGTTAGCCATGACCGCAAGTTTGATGACCTGTGCAGTAATACCATGGGGCACGGCATTACATTTATTTGGAAGAACCATTGAACTACAAATTGCCGATGTGAATATTGGCATTTTATATGTATTCGCAGTAGTGAGTATGGGGGTATATGGCATCATGATTGGAGGCTGGGCATCTAATAATAAATTTTCTTTAATGTCTGCACTTCGTGCAGCTTCTCAAGCCATTAGTTATGAAATTGCCATGGGCCTTGCCTTAATTGCTTTATTAATGACTACTGGAAGTTTAAGTTTAAAAACTATTGTAGCGGATCAAGTAACGGGACATTACTGGAATGTGGTGTATCAGCCTTTGGGTTTTTTAATTTTCTTTATTTGTGCGATGGCAGAATGTAATCGTACGCCCTTCGATTTACCAGAAGCAGAGAATGAATTAAATTTTGGCTATCATCAAGAGTATTCTTCCATGAAATTAGGTTTCTATTTATTTGCTGAATATGTGAATATGATTATGAGTAGCGCTATTATGGCCTCTATGTATTTTGGCGGATACGACTTGCCCTTTTTTGATGAAACAACTGTGGCTCCCAATATAGCGGCCATGATTGGTGTAGGTACCTTGCTCCTAAAAATTGTATTGTTTATATTCTTATTTATGTGGATTCGTTGGACCATCCCAAGATTTAGATATGATCAATTAATGAATCTAGGTTGGAAAAAAATGATACCCCTAGCTTTATTCAATATGTTACTCACGGGGGCAATCATTTTATCAAAATTATAATTTAAAAACTGTACGAATAAAACATGCAAGCATTAACCAATAAATCAATCGCAGTAAACCGCACACCCATGACAATATGGGAGCGTTTATATTTGATTAATATTATTAAAGGCATGATGATCACTTTTAGTCACATGTTTAAAAAGCAACCTACCATCAGGTATCCTGAACAAAAAAGAGAGTTTAGTCCTGTTTTTAGAGGCTTACATGTATTAAATAGAGATGAGCAAGGTCGTGAAAATTGTACTGCCTGTGGATTATGTGCAGTGGCTTGTCCAGCAGAGGCCATTACCATGGAGGCTGCAGAAAGACAAGAAGGAGAAGAGCATTTGTATAAAGAAGAAAAATATGCAGCTAAATATGAAATAAATATGTTGCGTTGTATTTTTTGCGGACTCTGCGAAGAAGCTTGTCCAAAAGACGCCATTTATTTAAGTGAAACTTTTGCGCCAGCTAATTATACACGCAAAGGTTTTATTTATGATAAGAACGATTTATTAATTCCTAATACTTTAACCAACGCAACAGCATTGGCTCAAGCAAAAGGAGTAGAAGCTTAGATAATTATGAATACACTAGAAATTTTATTTTATGCTTTGTCTGCCTTTGCTATCATTAGTGCAATAATGGTATTAATAAGTAAGAACCCTATTCATAGTGTACTATGGTTAATTCTAGTATTTTTTGCTATATCGGGGCACTATATATTATTGAATGCGCAATTTTTGGCCATTGTTAATATTATCGTATATGCAGGGGCTATTATGGTACTATTCTTGTTTGTGATAATGCTTATGAATGTAAAAAAGGATAAAGAACCACAAAAACAATTACTCGTAAAATTAATGGGAGTGATTGCAGGAGGAAGCTTTTTAACCTTATTATTAGCGCTTGTAAAACAAAATACTTCTTTTCAAGGAAGAGATGTTTTATTAAAAGAAGGAAGTATAGGACTTATTCATCCGTTGGGTCAAGCCTTGTTTACGGACTATGTAGTGCCTTTTGAAATAAGTAGCGTACTTTTTTTAAGTGCCATGGTGGGCGCTGTCATCATTGGTAAAAAATAAATTTTTGTAAGATGCCTATAGAATATTATATCTTTTTATGTTTAACGCTATTTAGCATTGGAGTGATAGGTGTGTTAACACGTCGTAATGCAATTATTGTTTTTATGTGTATTGAACTTATGCTCAATGCTGTAAATCTTTTATTAGTTGCTTTTTCTAAAATGAATTATGGAGCTGCTGCTGTTATGTCACCTAATACTACTGCAGGTATAGATGCACAAATATTTGTATTTTTTATTATGGTGGTGGCTGCGGCTGAAGTAAGTATTGGACTGGCCATTATAGTGATGATGTACCGCAATACTCATTCTATCGATATCAATTTCCTAAATAGATTAAAAAACTAAGTCAATGGCCCTTATGAAAATATTAGTTGCATTTATTATACTATGGCCCCTTGCTGGATTCTTATTCAACGGACTAGGTAGAAATTACTGGAGCAAAAAAGTGATTGCCTATAAAGCAACTGGTTATATTGTAGCTTCTTTTATCGCAAGTATCTTTGCCTTTTTACAGGTACAAACTTATGGTGCAGTGACGGTGCATTATTTTGACTTTATTCATACTGCTAGTTTAACCATTCCTTTCAATTTTAAAGTAGATGCCCTTTCTTCTTTATTTTTATTAGTGATTACAGGGGTGGGTTCTTTAATACATTTATATTCTACTGCTTATATGCAAGAAGAATCGGCCCCGCACTATGCTAGGTATTTTGCTTATTTGAATTTGTTTATTTTCTCCATGCTATTATTAGTCCTTGGAGATAACTATATTATTATGTTCATGGGTTGGGAAGGAGTGGGCCTATGTTCTTATTTATTAATTGGGTATTGGTTTTCGAATGGTAATTATAATTATGCTGCGAAGAAAGCCTTTATCATGAACCGTATTGGTGACCTAGGTTTTTTATTAGCTATATTTTGGCTAATAGCAAAACTAGGTACAGTGAGTTATAGCGAAGTATTAACTGCTGAAACTCTAGCGAAATTATCTAGCGCCGACATTACAGGCATTACTTTATTATTATTTGTAGGGGCAATGGGTAAGAGTGCGCAAATACCTTTATTTACTTGGCTACCCGATGCAATGGCAGGCCCAACGCCTGTATCTGCTTTAATACATGCGGCCACCATGGTCACTGCAGGTATTTATATGATTACAAGAAGTAATATTTTATTTAGCCATAGTGCCATTACGCAAAATCTTATAGCCATTATTGGTATTAGCACTGCTTTATTAGCAGCCACCATTGCCATTAAACAAAACGATATTAAAAAAGTATTGGCTTACTCTACAGTAAGTCAATTAGGGTATATGTTTTTAGGATTAGGCGTAGGCGCCTATTCTGGTGCGGTATTTCACGTCATTACCCATGCTTTTTTTAAAGCATTATTATTCTTAGGGGCAGGTTCTGTGATTCATGCTATGCATCATGAACAAGACATTAGAAAAATGGGAGGTTTGAAATCGAAACTACCCATTACTCATATTACCTTTTTAATAGGCTGTATTGCTATTGCGGGCGTTCCTCCATTTAGCGGCTTCTTTTCAAAAGATGAAATACTAGCAGCTGCTTTTGAAAAAAATAAAATTTATTGGGTGCTAGGATTAGTGGGTGCAGCCATGACCGCTTTTTATATGTTCCGATTATATGCCAGTACTTTTTTAGGAAAGTTTAGAGGTAACAATGAACAAGAAGCACATTTACATGAAAGTCCCTTGGCTATGACCTTACCCTTAATTATACTAGCTATACTAAGTGCAGTAGGTGGTGCCATTGGTATTCCTGAAATAATGGGAGGCCATCATTGGTTAGCTGGTCAATTAAGTACAATTGTAAGCACACCTCATGAAGCTAGTTTAGCTGTATCTACTGAATGGATATTAATGGCTGTGTCGGTGGCTATTGCAGCCATTGCACTACTTATTGCCTTATCAAGGTATAGTAAACAAACCGATGAAGAACCTAGTTCTGCCATTGGAAAATTATTTTATCATAAATGGTATATTGATGAATTATATCAAAAGGCCATCATTGATCCTTTGAATGAATTTGCATTATTTCTAAAAGAATTTATTGAAAAGAAAGTGATTGATGGAGCCGTTAATGGTACCGGCAAGCTGGTTCAATTTAGTGCTAGAAAAGTAAGGCTTATACAAAATGGACAAGCGGGCTACTATATCTTATTTATGGTAGTGGGTATTATTACACTTTTTTTAATTTGGTTCAATGATATTTATATTTTACGATTCATACATACATTGACTCAAAAATAATAAGCAACGACTATGTTAATTTCATTTCTACTCATTCCAATTTTGGCAGCTATTGTACTTTTGTTTATCAAAAAAGATACGTTGGCTTCTCAAACTGCAATTGCTGCAAGTTTGGCAACATTGGCATTGGCAGTTTTCGCCTCTTTTAATAAAGTAGATGCATTTGATATGGCATGGCTTCCTAGCTTAAATAGCCGATTCACTTTACAAGCAGATGGTCTTGCCAAAATTTTAATACTATTAACTTCCATAAGTTTACCAGCCATTTTAATCGCGACTACGAATAACCAGTATAAACAAAAAAATACATTTTTATCGCTTTTATTATTTACCCAAGCAGGTTTGATGGGTGTTTTTTTAGCGGGAGATGCGTTACTATTTTATTTTTTCTGGGAATTGGCGCTTATACCTGTTTATTTTTTATGTTCTATTTGGGGCGGGGAGAAGCGCATTGCCATTACTTTTAAATTTTTTATCTACACTTTTTTAGGTTCTTTATTTATGCTTATAGGCATTTTGTTTTTAAATGCACATACGGCAGAACATAGTTTTTCAATTCAAGCCTTCATACATGCCAACTTAACTGACGGGCAAAAAATTACAGGCTTCGCCCTATTTTTTATAGCCTTTGCTATCAAAATGCCCATCTTTCCTTTACATACTTGGCAACCCGATACCTACGAGCAATCGCCTACAGCTGTGACCATGGTCATGAGTGCGGTGATGGTGAAAATGGGCTTGTACGGTATTTTAAGATGGCTACTACCCTTGTTTCCTGTGGCCTTTGCAGCCCACACCAATGTGGTTGTGTTTTTATCGGTCGTAGGTATTTTATATGCTTCCTTTATTGCCATTCGTCAAGACGATATTAAAAGATTAATTGCTTATTCTTCTATTGCACATATAGGTTTAATGAACGCAGCCATTTTTACCACTACAGGTATTGCCATACAAGGTGCTTTAATACAATTATTTTCACATGGTATTAATGTGCTAGGATTATGGATTATAGCTGATATATTAGAGCAACAAACAGGAACAAGATCCATGCAACAAATGGGAGGTCTTGCTAAGAAGCAACCTACACTCGCTATTTTATTAGTGGGGTTTGCCTTAGCTAATATTGCCATGCCATTAACCAATGCCTTTGTGGGTGAATTTTTAATGTTTAATGGTTTATTTATTTTGAATCCTTGGATAGCTGCCTTTGCAGGTATAAGTATTGTTTTAGCGGCTATTTATACTTTGAACATGGTGCAAAAAGTAGCCTATGGTGAGATAAGTGAGAAAATAAATAATATGCCAGCGCCTAATAAACCAGCGCAAGCAGTGTTAATTATTTTATTAATTATTGTCTTTGTTACTGGAGTTTATCCCCAACCTTTATTTACTTTAACAGCCGACACTTTACAACAATTATTAGCCAAATAATAAAACGAATTAGTAATGAATGCAATTATTGTTTCTACTCTCTTAGGTGTTATTATGATGTTCTGTTCCTGGGGTGTCAAAAATCAAAAAACGCAACAAACTATTGCTTTAGTAGGATTATTTGTTTTGATACTAAGTAATTTGGCACAATTAAATGGATGGTATGTTATCCATTTTGATACTAAGGGTATGTTGGCTTTTACTAGATTTGGTTTATTCGTTAATACTTTATTTTTCGTAATTACTTTTATCTATATATGGCTCAACGGCGAAGAGATTGCCAAATTTGATAACCAAGCCGCCGATTTTTATGCCTTGTTTTTCTTTATTTTATGCGGAGCTAGTATTTTAACCTCTTTTGATAATTTATTAATGTTGTTTATAGGCATTGAAATTTTATCTATCCCTTTATATATTTTAACGGGGGCTGATAAGAAAAATTTATTTAGCAATGAAGCGGCTTTAAAGTATTTTTTAATGGGTTCTTTTTCTACAGGTATTTTATTACTAGGCATCACATTTATATATGGAGCAACGGGCTCTTTTCATTTAGTGGCGCCCTTGCTGAAACCTTCTACTGGCCTGCCTTCTGAGCAAATGATTTTATCAGCAGGACTTTTACTTGTGTTTGCAGCAATGAACTTTAAAGTATCTGCAGCACCCTTTCATTTTTGGACGCCCGATGTGTATGATGGAGCACCTACTGTATTCACTTCTTTTATGGCCACCATTGTCAAAGCGGCGGGCTTTATAGCCTTCATTACCATTTTTAATAGCCAAGCGAAAGCGCTAGGTCATACATGGGAATTGGTACTTAGTTTTGTGATTGTATCTACTTTACTAGTGGGAAATATTGTTGCTGTTTTTCAAAGAAGTGTAAAAAGAATGTTGGCTTATTCTAGTATTGCACAGGCAGGATTTATGTTATTTGCTTTATATGGCAAATCAAGTTTTGCACAAGAAGGTATTGTTTTATATGCAGTCGTTTATTCTTTAGCTACGATGGGAATTTTTGGTGTCTTAATTAAAATGAAAGAAAATAGTTTTGAAGCCTTTAATGGTTTGGCTAAAACCCATCCATTATTAGCCTTTGTCACCACTATTTTCTTATTCTCTTTAGCGGGTATTCCTCTAACAGGGGGCTTCTTTGCTAAATATTATATGCTCAATGCTTTATATGCAGCTGGGGCAGGCCTTTGGTTAATTATTATAGCTATTTTATTTGCAGCTGTAAGCGTATTCTATTATTTCAAATTAGTGCAAGCTATGTATTTTGTCAGCGGCGAACCTACTATCCATGAAGTGCCTAAGAAATATACTTATGCGCTTTTACTGATAGCCATTTTGCTACTCATCCTAGGTGTATTTCCCTCTATAGTATTCAATTATCTGTACTTTTAGCCGTTCTTCATTTTATAGTGCCTAATAAGGCCATATTGTCGAATCTGTGCTACCTTTAATTTTCATAAACATAGTAGAATGACAATTCAGGACTCTTTTGTACTCGCATGGCGTACTGTAAAAAGTAATAAACTAAGAACTGGTATTACGGTGGCCATTATTGCCTTTGGTATTATGGCACTTATTGGAATTATCACAGCCATCTCTGCGATGAACCAAAGTTTAAAAGAGAACTTTTCTTTTATGGGGGCCAATGCCTTTGTGGTAAGGTATAAAGAAATGAATGCAAGAATGGGTGGGCCTAATAATGAAGGGGATGATTTTTCAAAAACTAAAAGAGGCTTAAAAGAAAAAAAATCGAATTTAGATAAGCCTATTAAAATTGAAGAAGCCACCTACTTCAAAGAACATTTTGGATTCAATAGAGCAGCTGTAAGTATTTCTAGAAGAATGAGCGGTAATAATGAACTGCATTATAAGAATAGAAAAACCAATCCGCAAATTTCACTAATGGGCGGAGATGAAAATTATCTTGCAGTGAATGGCTATTCACTAACACAGGGAAGAAATTTTAATAATGTAGATATCACCAGTGGTCGTAATGTTTGTATCATTGGCTCTAATGTGGCCGCTAAATTATTTCCAGGCAGACCAGAAAAATCTATAGATAAAATTATTTTATTACAAGGCAAGCCTTATCGTATCTTAGGTTTATTGAAGTCAAAAGGGTCTAGCGCCATGATGCGTCAAGACGATGTGGTTATTTCTTCTTTAAAAAATGTAAGACAGTATCAAGGTTCTTCTTCTTATTCATTGGGTGTGATGGTCAATAATGTGGCTGAATTAGACCCGGCTATTGGAGAAACTACCGATCAAATGAGAAAAGCAAGAAGATTAATTCCTTCAGAGTCGGATAATTTTGTCATTGACAAGAGCGATAAATTTGCATCTCTGTTTATTGGCTTTTTAGCAGGTATTAGTGGAGCAGCTGGTGCCATTGGTATGATTACTTTAATTGGGGCAGCTATTGGTCTTATGAATATTATGCTAGTGGCGGTGAGTGAGAGAACCAGAGAAGTAGGACTGATAAAAGCCATTGGCGGTAAAAGAAAAGATGTACGTCGTCAATTTTTATTTGAAAGTATTTTGATTAGTATTTTAGGTGCCATATTTGGTATTATCTTAGGCGTGCTGGTGGGTAATATATTTAGCCTTGTTTTAGGTACCGGATTTGTGGTGCCTTGGCTCTGGGTAATTATTGGTATTGTTATTTGTACAGTGGTGGGACTAGTTGCCGGTATTTATCCTGCTATGAAAGCGGCTGCTTTAAACCCCATTGATGCCCTTAGGTATGAATAGTTTTCAATAAAATATTTTGACAAGTATAAAAAACCCTCCGATACATCGGAGGGTTTTTTGTAAAAACAACTTAATGAATTATTTAAGTTGTTTTTTTACATTATTTATTTAGGATCTAATGCTTTTTTAATTCTGTCTTGTAAATCAATATAATGATTTTGTGTAGCAGCATCAGCACTTGTACTAGCTTTCAAACCAGCTGCTAATTTTTTCAATTGCGCTTTTGCTTCAGATACTACATCTGTATTTTCAACATCCACAGGAGCCGCTCTGAAAGGGCTTGGGGCGCTAATGCTCATAGCAGGAGGGTTAATTAAATCTTCTAATTGGCCTACATAGGTCTTTTGTAAATTTCTTCTAAATACATCTGTTGCCTTTTGAGTAGTCAATTCACTAAACAATCCCTTTCTAGTATCTTCCATCATATCATGTAATGCATAAGAAGCATTATTGAAACGAGTATAAGAATTGTTTAATCTAAGAAGACGCCCTTTATCCAATAAGCTTTTCAAAGTATTGGTTTGAATACTTTGAATACGTTCATTCGCAGCAGGGTTCGTAATCTTATTTAAAATGGAGTAATCTAATATCCATTTAGGGGTGGTAAATAATTGAGTTTGTAAAAAAGCCATCGCTGCTTTTTGCATCGCAACAGGGGTTGGTGTATATACATCTCCTTGTTCTTCTACACTTTTAAATGTTTCATATACACCACCTATATTTTTAGTCACATGGCCCATATATCTATTAAATTGACCCATCAACTGCATATAAATCTCACTTAAATTTTGGTATCTATCTGCTTCTTCTTTTGTCCAAGCGGGTAGGTTAGCTAAAATTCTTTTTAAGTTTTTTATGCCGTATTCACTTGCCACCACTGCATTATCGCTAAGGTCTTCTGTTTGTGCACGAGGGTCATCATTACGTCCTTCACCACCAAACCATACACGTGGATTCTTTTTTAAGTTCTCTACAATCCATTTATTATTTAATTTTTTATCCGCTTCTACATCACTCAATCCTGTGTAGGTATAACCCCATTGGATAGCCCATTTATCGTAATCTCCAATATGAGGAAATAATCCCATTTCATTAATATTATCTTCTGGTTGTGCAACATAGTTGAAACGAGCATAGTCCATAATAGAGGCAGTATGTCCATTCGCTTCCACCCATTTTTTATCTCTTAATTTCTCCACTGGCGTTTTACTACTGCTACCCATATTATGTCTAAGTCCCAAAGTGTGTCCTACTTCATGTGAGGATACAAATCGGATTAAGTTTCCCATTAGATCATCATCAAATTTCATTTTTCTTGCGTTACTATCAACAGCGGCTGTCTGAATCATGAACCAATCATGAACCAAATTCATAACGTTATGGTACCAGCCAATATGGCTTTCTAAAATTTCACCACTTCTTGGATCATGCACTTGAGGCCCGTAGGCATTTTCAATGTCAGAAGCAAAGTAGCGTATGACAGAGAAGCGAGCATCTTCCAAACTCATAGTACTATCATTAGGCCACTCTTTTCCACTAATCGCATTTTTCCAACCTGCTTTTTCAAATGCAATATTCCAATCGTTCACCCCTGCTATTAAATAAGACACCCATTTTTTAGGCGTAGCTGGATCAATATAATACACAATAGGTTTTGCAGGTTCTACTAAAATGCCTTGCTTATACTTTTCCATATCTTCTGGCTTAGGCTCTAATTTATATCTAACCGCAAAAGTCTGTTCATCTACTTTTTGTTGATCGTCTGAGTAGACAGTAAAATTATCTGCGAAAAAACCCACTCTTGAATCAAATAAGCGTCTATTCATTGGTTCTTTTGGAAGTAATAATATAGAAGTGTTAAGTTCTAGCGTAATGGCACCCGCATTTTGTGCAGCAGGTATACCAGGTCCACCTGGTAAAGCTGTTGGGCCAGCCCCACCAGCACTTGCAGAGTAGGTCTTAACTGTCTTCACTTCAATATTCTTAGGATAGGTTTTAATGCTCTCAATATAGGACCTGTCTGAGGCTAAACCCGATAAGCTAAAGGTTCTTTTTGCCGAGCTACTCAAGCTAACGGCCTGGTTATCGCCTTTGAAAAAATCGGTTACCTCTATTATAGAGCTAGTAGAGTCCTTACCGTAGGCTTTGATATCAAAAGCTGCTACAATGGGGTCTAAATTGGAGTTTTTAACTGCCTTGGCAATCGTTTGGGTAGAATCTGCAGTGTTAATTAAGGTTACCACACGCATGAAAATTCTTTGGCCAGGGCCCTTTTCAAACTGAAGGGTTTGCTCATTGGCAACCTCACCCCCATATTTAGCAGCTCCTGCAGCCACTTTTGTAAAACGAGTAACCGCTATCAATTCTCGTCCTAAAAGGTTGTCGGGAATCTCAAAAAAGTACTTATCGTCTTGAAAATGAACTGTAAACACCCCTTTTTGGCTAATGGCCTTTTTGGTAATGATCTCTGAAAAGGCTTTTGGGCCTGGTTTAGACGGTGTTTCTTTTTTAGGACCAGCGCTAAGGCTTGTGGTGTCCGTTTTTTGTGCCATTAAGGGTAAGAACCCTAAGGACAATAGTACTGCAAAAAGGAGGCTTTTTTTCATATTATATTTTATTGAGTATTATAAATGCGGTAGTGAATATAGATTTTTTTTGCCAACGGAAGTTAGTTTAAATAATTTTTTTAAAATTTAACACACTAAGTTTGTTTCAACCAATAAATTACTTATTTTGTAAGCCCTTAGAAACTACTGAGTAAAGATTTAAATGATTCTTACACATAGCTACAAGGAATAATTTCTTTAATAAATTTTTATTTAAAACCAAAAATCAATTGAATCATGGCTGAGATTAAATCAACTGCAACAGCTGCTTCTAAGAAAACAGCACAGCCGCAAGAAGGCGGTAACTTGATTGCAACTTTAGCACCAATCGCTTGTATCGTAGCAGGTTATGTTATCTGGCGTTTTGTGTTAGGTAACGCAAGTAATTTTACAAACCCAGACCCGAATGGTGGATTCTGGCCTACACACAAAGGACCAAAAGGTACATTTACTAAAATGTATGAAGGTGGTATCGTTGTGCCTATTTTGATTGGTAGCTTATTAATCGTTTTAACTTTCGTAATTGAAAGATTATTGACTATTAAAAAAGCAGCAGGAAATGGTAACATTACTGAGTTCATTCGTAAAGTACAATTCCAATTAGCTAACAAAGAGGTAGACAAAGCCATTGCAGAATGCGATAAGCAAAAAGGTTCTGTAGGTAATGTAATGAAATCTGGTTTGACTAAGTACAAAGAGATGATATCTAATACAGAATTAGATACCGATCAAAAAGTATTAAACATTCAAAAAGAAATCGAAGAAGCAACCGCTTTAGAATTGCCAATGTTAGAAAAGAATTTAGTATTCTTATCAACTATCGCATCAGTAGCAACCTTATTAGGTTTGTTCGGTACGGTATTAGGTATGATTCGTTCTTTCTCTAAATTAGGAGAAGAAGGTGGTGGAGAAGCTGCACGTGAATTATCTCAAGGTATCTCTGAGGCCTTGTATAATACTGCGTTAGGTATTGGTACTTCAGCTGTCGCTATTATTATGTACAACGTCTTTACTACAAGAATTGACGGTATTACATATGGTATTGATGAGTCTGGATTTACTTTAACTCAAAGCTTCGCTGCTAACTACAAATAGTAATAAAACTAAAGTAGTAATAAATATTAATTAATAATTAAGGACTCAAATCCTTAAAATTTTAAAAAGACTATACAATGGGTAGAGCCAAATTACCTCGTAAGAGTACCACCATCGACATGACAGCCATGTGCGATGTGGCCTTCCTTTTATTGTCTTTCTTTATCTTAACAACGAAGTTCAAACCTTCTGAAGCAATAGCGGTAACGACACCAAGTTCGGTATCTTCTAAAGTTGCTCCCAATAAGGATTTTGTATTAATTACGATAGATAAAGACGGCAAAGTATTTCTTACTATTGATGATAAGCAAAAGAGAGAAACTATTGCTAATTCTTTAAATGCAACAAAAAATTTAGGAATTGACGTAGCTGCTTTTAAGAGTGCTAGTTTTATTGGCGCTTCTTTCGGTGGATTAAAATCTTTCTTAGCCATCTCTGAAGAAAACAGAAAAGGTGACCAACTTCCTGGCATTCCATGTAAGGATAGTACAGATAATGAATTGATTACTTGGATGCAAGTGGTAAATGAAGCTTATGCTGGCACTAAACTAGATCTCTTGTTAAAAGGAGATAATGTTGCAAAATATCCAGCATTTAAAAATGTACTTACTGCATTTAAGAGAAACAATATTCAGAAATTTCAAATGGTTACGAATCCTGAAAATGCACCAGCAGGTTCAGAGTTGTACAAGAAATCAATGAGTGGAGAAAAACAGGAAAACTAAATTATAAACTAATTAAAAGCTATTTACTATGGCAGAATTAGATACCTCGGGTGGTGGACATAAAAAGAAAGGACCAGGGGTCAAAAAGGGTAAAAAATTATCTACGCGTGTCGATTTGACACCGATGGTTGATTTAGGTTTCCTTTTGATTACCTTCTTTATTTTTACCACAACCATGAGTCAACCTACAGCAATGAAGTTGATTTTGCCTGATGATAAAGTAAAACCTGAAGAGCAAAATAAAGCTAAGGAGTCAGGTGCTTTAACCATCTTGATGGGAGACGATAATCACATATACTATTATGAAGGACAATTGAAGCCTGATGCTTCTAATTTTCTTTCAGCTTCTTATAATGGCGAAAATTCTATTCGTGAAATAATCATGAAGAAGAAAGTACAAGTGAGAAGTATCGCTCAAGACCCAAATGATCCTGAAAAGGACTTAGTGATCGTGATTAAGCCAAGTTCAAAATGTAATTACAAAAACGTAATTGATATGTTAGATGAAATGTCTATCAATATTGTAAAAAAATATGCACTAGTAGATATTTTTGACATTGAAGAACAACTGGTTCAAAAATCAGACGCGAACGCAAAATCTTCTAGCAATTAAAAGCATTTAAAAATGGACATAAACAAAATATTAACCGCCGATGTACTTGACCTCATTTTTGAGGGAAGGTTCAAAGAGTACGGTGCTTATGAGCTAAGAAAAACATATAATGATCGTCTTAAAAAGGCGTTGATTGGTATGTTTGCTGTAACAGTTCTGTTGGCAGCTGGCGCTATTTGGTCTAATTCTGCAAAGAAATCAAAGACTGAAATTATAGTGACAGATGTTTCTTTAACAGATGTTACACAAGAAAAAAAGCCACCTCCTCCGCCACCTCCTCCGCCAAAGCAAGAGCCACCTAAAGTGGAAATGGCTAAATTTACACCTCCTAAAATCGTTAAAGATGAGGAAGTGAAAAAAGAAGATGAGATTAAGGAAGTAGAAAAATTAGAAGACGTTAAAATTGGTTCTGTTGATCAAAAAGGTATTAAGGACGATGGTTTAGTTGCTCCAACTGAATCAGTCGTTGCACCTCCTGCAGAAGAAGAAACTGATAAAATTTTTACAGTAGTACAAATCCCGGCTGAATTCCCTGGAGGACAGCAAGGATGGATCCGCTACTTGGAAAGAACTTTAAATAGAGACTTACCTGTAGAAAATGGCGCACCAGCTGGAAAATACTCTGTAGTTGTTTCTTTCGTCGTAGCTAGAGATGGTTCTATCAGTGACGTAAAATCTGAGAACGATCCTGGATATGGCACAAAGGATGAAGCAGTTCGTGTAATTACTAGAGGTCCTAAATGGAAGCCTGCTGTTCAGAATGGTCGTAATGTAATTTACCGCCATAGACAAGCCATTGTGTTTGTTGTATCTGAAGATTAATAGACTCTTTAATCAAGATAATTATATAGCCTCTCCCGAAATTCGGGGGAGGCTTTTTTTATCATCGATTTCGATTTTCCGTTACTAGTTTAAAGTTTACCTTTGCCTTCTATGCGCGAAAACTTAAGCACTTGGAATGATACCATCGTAGCACTTGCTTCCCCTCCAGGATTGGGGGCTATTGCTGTCATAAGATTAAGTGGCCCAAAATCTATTGAGATGGTGGCGAATGTATTTTCTAAAAAAAATTTAGCAGCAAAGACTTCGCACACCGTTCATTTTGGTAAAATTCTTGACGGGCAACAAGTGATTGATGAAGTAGTAGTTACATTGTATAAAGCTCCTAAATCATACACAGGAGAAGAGGTGGTTGAAATATCTTGCCATGGTTCACCCTTTATACAGGATTCCATTTTGCAACTATTTATTTTAAATGGGGCGAGGTTGGCAAAGCCAGGAGAGTTTACACAACGTGCTTTTTTAAATGGGAAATTAGATTTAACCCAGGCCGAAGCAGTGGCCGATTTAATAGCGAGCAACACAGAAGCTTCTCGTAAAACTGCATTATATAATTTAAAGGGAGGTTTCTCTTCCGATTTACAAGTGATGCGTGAAAAGCTTATTAAATTTTCTGCATTGATTGAATTAGAATTAGATTTTTCACAAGAGGATGTAGCTTTTGCCAATAAAAAAGAATTAGAAAAATTAGTAGCACAATTACAATTAAAGACGCAGTTGCTTTATGATTCTTTCAAGCTAGGCAATGTGATAAAAAATGGAGTACAGGTAGCCATTGTTGGCAAACCGAATGCGGGAAAATCTACCTTATTAAATACTTTACTTAACGAACACAGGGCCTTGGTAAGTGAAATTCCAGGTACCACGCGTGATACCGTAGAAGAATATCTTACTATTAATGGGGTGTTGTACAAATTAATAGATACAGCGGGTATTCGCACAAGTACTGCAGATGTGATTGAGCAAATGGGTATAGATAAGAGCATAGAAAAAATAGAACAAGCCGATATTGTCATTGCCTTGTTTGATGCGAGTACCACGACGGCAGCTCAAATTTTAGAATGGCAGGCGGCTATGGGGAATGATAAAATGATATTAGTAGGTAATAAAATTGATATAGCTATAGACCCCTCCTTAATTAACAATGATGCAATGAAAGATGTTATTTTTATTGCAGCCAAGGATAAAAAAAATATTGAAGCATTGAGAGAAGTTTTAACGCAGAAGGTAGTAGGGGATGGCTTAAACAAAGAAGGAACTATTGTCACCAATGCAAGGCATGCCACTGCGCTAAAAAAATTATTATTTGCATTAGTGGATATTGAAACGGGCTTGTCTAATAATGCAACAGGCGATTTGTTAGCCATAGATATCAATCAAGCCTTACATTACTTGGGTACTATAACGGGTCAGATAACGAATGAGGATCAATTAGATTTTATTTTCTCTAAATTCTGTATTGGCAAATAGAAGTCATTAAAATTACTATTGCGCTGTATCTCTTTTTACATTTTCTTTCTTCCTATAAAATACAGCGGCTGCTTCTAAAGTGGTATCTAGCTGCAGTTTCATTTTTTTGCTATCTAAATAATTATGAATTCTTTTGATAGGGGAAATAAATCGATTATTCACATTGGCTTCATATCGAATCATTGTACTATCTCCACCCGCATCAATGGCGGAATAAGTGACTGGGGTAGCTAATTCATTAATAGTGTAAAGACATTTTATAGAAGCTAAAAAAGATTCATGCACTTCTAATTTGCCTTGCGTTAAGATAAATGTATGGTCATCGATTGACTTATGAGGCATCCATTTGTCCCAATATTGTATACTCATAAAAGCGTTGACCACTAAATTACCTGGCTGGTGTACAAAAATGGTTTTACTTACCACAATTTTGTTGGGGATGATTAAATAAACTAGGATAACAATAAAAGCAGCAATTATTGCTAAAGAGGTTTTAATATATTTCATGTTAATAGTTTAAATGACTACACAAACATACTAAATAGCGTTAGTCTACGTGCAAATTTAATTGCTAGGGGCTATAATTCAATGATAAATTTATGCAATATTTATTTTTTTAAAATCAGACCCCCCTATATCTTTGCAACTCTTTATAGATAGCCAATAATATTGGCAAAACAATGAAAACATAAACATGAGGATTCAATTAGTAGCAATATTCATTTTCTTAGTATTTACGGAGCAATTAAAAGCGCAAGGTTGCGTAGCTATAAGAACCGTGGGTGGATTAAATACCATGGAGCATTCTATGATGCATGGTATGATGCACGACAGTAGCGTACTAAAAATGGCAGCACCTAATTGGGATTTAAATATAAGTGGTCGTTATTTTTACTCCTATAAACATTTTAATGGTACTGACGAGCAAACACAGAGAGTAGCGGAAGAAACAGACGTTAGAAATTTTAGTCGTACCATGGATATTGCATTGGTAAGAAGGTTGAATGAAAAGTGGAGTATCGGTTTTGATCTTCCTTTGATATATAATGAAAGATCTTCTTTGTATGAACATGTGGGCAGCACTAAGGGCAATCCACGTTATTCAACTTTTTCACAAGGCATAGGGGATATAAGAGTCACTGCTTATAAATGGGTTATTGCACCCAAGCAAGGAAGTAAAGGGAACTTATTAGCGGGCGTTGGCCTTAAAATGCCAACAGGTAATTTTAAAGCAGAAGACGTTTTTCATTATAAATTAGGTACGGCTATATTAACAAGAAAGGGACCTGTTGATCAATCCATTCAACCTGGAGATGGAGGATGGGGGTTGTCACTAGAATTAAACGGTTTTAGACAATTAAATAATACATGGAGCGCCTATAGCAATGTTTATTATCTCATTAATCCAAAAGGAAATAATGGGGTAAGTACTGCAAGAGGCGGAATGGCTTCTGCTTCAGCCGTTAAGTATACTTCAGATGTGATGAGTGTGCCCGATCAATACTTATTAAGAGCAGGTACCAATTGGACAAAAAATGCAGTGACTATTTCCTTGGGCGCTCGTTATGAATGTATTCCTGCAAAAGATTTAGTAGGAGATAATACCGGGTTTAGAAGGCCAGGAAATGTATTGGCTATAGAGCCAGGGGCTAATTATAGTTATAAAAAGTTCAATTTCTATTTATATGCTCCAGTGGCTATTAGAAGAGAAAGACCCCAAAGCTATCCAGATATTTTAAAGACCAATGATACCAAAGTATTTTCTAGAGGTGACGCTGCTTTTGCAGATTATAGTATAAGTCTAGGATTTGGCTATAGGTTTTAATTACAATTAAGTCTTTGTAATTTAAAGATGAATCAAAATGTATAGGAGGTCCTATGCGTTTAATCAAAAATAGAATTATTCAAATGTTTGAAAGCTTCCATGGCCCCCATGTACTCGCAGGTTCTTGCGCCCGCTTTATTCGCATTGCCTACTATTATTTTCCAATCTTCTAAGGATAGCGTATCAATTTCTTTTTGGTACTTCTTATTTAGCTGATACAATACTGCTCCCACAAACGCATCTCCTGCACCTGTTGCATCAACAGGCTGAATAATGATACTTTTAATTATTTCAAGATGATCGCCTATGCTAAGTAAAGTGCCTTCTTTGCCTAAAGTGATTGTAAAAACAGCAGTTGTTTTTTTTCTTAAGGCTGCAGCTGCAAATGCTACCGTATCACAACCCGTAATTAACATGGCTTCTTCGTCGCTCAGTTTAAAAAAATGACATTGCTCAATAAATGGGCTGCACTGCTGCATAAAACTTTTTGTATTATTCTGAAAAAGTAAATGTCTGTAATTTGGATCAAAGCTTAGTAAGCAACCTGCTTCTTTGGCTTTAGTAAGTAAATTGGTATAGGTGCTATGCAGCGGTCCTGGCAAAAAAGCAGTAGCCGATCCAAAATGAACAATGCGATACTCCTTTAGATCAAGTGATGTTAAATCTGCCATACTTAATTCTTTATCAGCACCTCTATTAAAATAAAAATCTCTTTCTCCATCATTCATTAAAGAAACAAAAGCAAAAGTGGTAAAGAAATTAGCGTCTTTAATGATCAAACTAGTATCTACGCCCATTTCTTTTAATAAATCTATAAGGTGTTCTCCAAAGGGATCATCTCCCACTTTAGCAGCCATTGTTACATCGCCTCCTAAAGCTGCAATAGCAGCAGCAACATTAGCGGGGGCGCCGCCTGCCTTTTTTAAAAAATGTTGACCTGTTGATAAGGATACATTTACGTCAGTGCAAATCATATCAATTAAAGCTTCCCCAATACAAAGTACTTTCATGTATCAATTTATATATTTAAATATAGGCATTTTTTAAATTCTTTGCTTTTTTACAAGGACAAAGCCATTGGGGCTGTATCTTCGTCTTTAAACAATCTATTCTTTAATGTCAATTGAAGTTAATTATCAAAAAGCACATGTCTTAGAAGCTTTACGCTATCATTTTATTAAGCAACCGGAAATTAAAACATTAATGATTGTTGTAAATGTGTATGCAATTTTTACAGGTATATTATTATTCATGAAAAAAATTAGACCAGAACTATTCTTACTGGGTTCTGTATTATGGATTGTATTACTGTTATTATTTTGGTATGTAATGCCAGCAGTTTTTTATAAAAAAACAGCTTTATTTACCTATCATTGGGATTTTAGTTTTGATACACAAAAGGCATCACTACAATCCATGCAAGGAACTGCAGAATGGAATTGGGCAGAAGTCACTCATTATTTTGAAAGCCCTCATTTTTTTCATATTTACTTTGGGCCAAAAACTTTCTTCCTTATCCCTACCGAAAATTTGGCAAGCGAATTAAGGCAAGAACTTAGGACAATCTTGCAGCATAAATAAGCTATCGGATATTTATAACTTACCCTTTCTGCATTCATTCAAAACGAAGGTTATCCACTTTTACTTTAAAGTATCCTTTAAAGCCCCCATTTAACTACTAATTGTTCGCCTTTAATATGCCTCATAAAACACCCTATTTTAGCTATTTATAGGCCAGAATGAGGCTAAAAAGCCCAAAATAAGCCTACCTTGAAGGAAGTCTTTAAAATGTGTAAACAAAAAGGCAAATAAAATACTTCGTTTTTAACAAAAAGTATATTTTTGCGCCGTAAACAAAACTTTTTACAATGTCAGACATCGCTACAAGAGTTAAAAAAATCATCGTTGACAAATTAGGTGTTGATGAAGCAGAAGTAACAAACGAAGCTTCCTTTACAAATGATTTGGGAGCAGATTCTTTGGACACAGTTGAATTAATTATGGAATTTGAAAAAGAATTCAACATTTCAATTCCTGATGAACAAGCAGAAACTATTACTACCGTTGGTCAAGCTGTTGCTTATTTAGAAGAGCACGCGAAATAACTAAACTAGTTTTAGCAATTTCAAGCTGAATCATCGGCATATTTAAATCCGCCTTTTTGAGCCTTTGCTTTAAAGGCGGATTCTTATTTTAAAACAACAGACATGCAAACTAAACGCATTGTAGTTACAGGAATTGGTGCTTTAACTCCCATTGGAAATGACTTAACAACCTACTGGGATAATTTGTTAAATGGTGTTTCTGGCGCAGATATGATAACGCAATTTGACGCGTCTAAGTTTAAGACAAGGTTTGCATGTGAAATTAAAGGCTTCGATCCTGAACAATTTATGGATCGTAAAGAAGCTAGAAAATTAGATCGATTCTCACAAATAGCTATAGTAGCAAGTGATCAAGCTGTTTTTGATGCGGGTATTACCAAAGACAATGTGGATCATGATAGAGTAGGCGTTATTTTCGCCAGTGGTATTGGCGGGTTAAATACATTTACGGATGAAGTAACCAATTTTGTTCATGGAGATGGTACCCCTAGATTCAATCCCTTCTTTATTCCTAAAATGATTTTAGATATCGCTGCAGGTCAAATTTCAATGAAGCATGGTTTTCGTGGTCCCAATTTTGCGGTAGTGAGTGCTTGTGCTTCTAGTACCAATGCAATTGTAACTTCAATGGATAATATAAAGTTGGGTAAGGCAGATATTATCATTACGGGTGGGGCAGAATCAGTAATTGGCATTGCAGGTATGGGTGGTTTCAATGCCATGAAAGCAATGAGTGAAAGAAATGACGATCCCAAAACGGCTAGTCGCCCTTATGATAAAGACAGAGATGGATTTATTATGGGAGAAGCTTCAGGTGTTTTAGTATTAGAAGAATTAGAGCATGCGGTAAAACGTGGTGCTAAAATATATTGCGAAGTAGTGGGCGGTGGAGCTACCGCAGATGCATATCATCTAACAGCACCACATCCAGATGGTTTAGGTGCAAAAAATGTAATGATTGCTGCGTTAAAAGATGCAGATATGCAACCCTCAGATATAGATTATATTAATACACATGGCACATCAACTCCATTAGGAGATATTGCAGAAACAAAAGCCATCACAGCCGTTTTTGGGGAGCATGCGTATAATTTAAATATTAGTTCTACTAAATCAATGACGGGTCATTGTTTAGGTGCGGCAGGTGTTATTGAAGCTATTGCTTGTATACAAGCAGTAGTGCATGATATCATTCCTCCTACCATTAATCACTTTACAGACGACCCTGAATTAGACCAACGCCTTAATTTTACTTTCAATACAGCGCAAAAAAGAGTAGTCAATGCAGCCTTAAGCAATACGTTCGGATTTGGCGGACACAATGCTTGTGTGATTGTAAAAAAATTCAAGGCATAACTATAAAGGTGAAAAGATTACAAACTTTATTTTCGTTTTTCAAAAAATCTGATTTTGAAAATAATTTAGCACAACTCATTGGCTACAAAACAAAAAGTATTGTACTTTTTCAAACAGCGTTAAATCACAGATCTGTTAGAGAAAACCCAGCTGAAAATAATGAACGACTTGAATTCTTGGGCGATGCTATTATTAGTTCAGTGGTAGCAGATTATTTATTTAAAAAATATCCTTATAAGGGCGAAGGGTTTTTAACGGAGATGCGCAGTAAGATGGTGAATAGGCAACAACTAAATCATATAGCTGTGCAAATGGGTCTTCGCAAGATGACTAGATTTAATAAAATGGATGGTTCTTTAAAAACAAGTCAAATTTTTGGAAATACTTTGGAAGCTTTGGTAGGCGCTATTTATTTAGATAAAAAGTATGATTTCACTAAACTATGGATTGTTGAAAAAATGATACAGCCCTATTTGTTCATGGACGATTTAGAGCAAATAGATATCAATATTAAAAATAAAATTATTGGCTGGGCTTTGAAACAAGGTAAGCAAATAGATTTTGTTTTAGCAGGCGAGCAATTGGAAGGAAGACGTAGGTTGTTTACGATTAATGTGGTGCTTGATGGAGAAGTTATTACAGCACAAAAAGGCTACACTAAAAAAGATGCAAGCCAATTGGCAGCACAAAAAGCAATTGAAATTTTAGGTATTTAATTACTACTTATATACTTTGGCAAAGTTCTATTAGAACTCCATTCGTTTCTTTGGGATGTACAAAACAAACTAATTTATTGTCTGCCCCTAGTTTGGGGGTTTCGTTTAAAAGGGTAAATCCTTCTTTTTTAAGTCGTTCCATTTCCATAATAATATCAGGTACTTCAAAAGCAATATGGTGCATTCCTTCTCCTTTTTTATCAATAAATTTTGCAATGACCCCTGTTGGTTGTATGCTTTCCAGTAACTCAATTTTGGTGCTTTGTTTAAGAAAAAAGGCAGTATTTACCTCTTCACTAGCTACAGTTTCCGTTTTATAGCAGGTGGTTCCTAACAATCGTTCAAATAAGGGGATGCTTGTTGCTAAGTTTTTTACCGCTATGCCTATATGTTCTACCTTATAATCCATGGTTCTGTTGTTTTACGAATTGGGAAAAAATTACCTTTTATGCTTAACGAATTCAATAAAATCAAGCCTTAAGCTTTACTTTTGTGCTTTAGTAAAAATCAAATTCGGATATGTTAAAATTACCAATTTATCTTGATCATAATGCAACTACCCCCATGGATCCTAGGGTTTTAGAAGCAATGATCCCTTATTTCGTCGAAAATTTCGGAAATGCGGCTAGTCGTAACCATTCTTTTGGATGGCATGCAGAAGAGGCGGTTGATTATGCTCGTGAGCAAGTAGCCCAATTAATAGGCGCTGATCCTAAAGAAATTATATTCACTTCTGGTGCAACTGAAGGAGACAACTTAGGTATTAAAGGTGTGTATGAAATGTATGCAAGCAAGGGTAATCATATCATTACTTGTACAACAGAGCATAAAGCTGTTTTGGATACTTGTAAACACCTAGAAAAATCAGGAGCAGAAGTAACTTACTTAGAAGTACAACCTGATGGCTTAATAGATTTAAAACAATTAGAAGCGGCTATGAAACCTACTACTATATTGGTAGCGATCATGTATGCTAATAATGAAATAGGCGTCGTACAACCCGTAAAAGAAATTGCAGCTATTGCCAAAAAGCATGGTGCCCTTTTCTTTACAGATGGCGTACAAGCTGTTGGAAAAATTCCAGTGGATGTTATTGCAGATGGCATTGACATCATGGCATTTACTGCACATAAAATGTATGGTCCTAAGGGTGTGGGTGCTTTATACGTAAGACGTAAAAATCCTCGTGTTAAAGTAACAGCACAATTAGATGGCGGGGGACATGAAAGAGGGATGCGTAGTGGAACTTTAAATGTGCCAGGAATTGTTGGATTTGGAAAAGCCTGTGAACTAGCTCGTTTAGAAATGGCTGCTGATACAGAAAGAATTTCAAAATTGAGAGATAAGTTAGAGAATGCTTTAAAGCAAATTGATGAGTCTTATGTAAACGGAAATCCTGCACATCGCTTACCGCATGTAAGTAATATTTCTTTTAAATATGTAGAAGGAGAAGGGTTGATGATGGGCTTTAATAAAGACATCGCTTTATCTTCTGGTTCTGCATGTACATCTGCTTCTTTGGAACCTAGTTATGTATTAAAGGCATTAGGGTTAGGCGATGATTTAGCGCATAGTTCACTTCGTTTTGGCTTAGGCAGATATACTACAGAAGAGCAAATTGATTTTACCATTAAAGCAGTAACAGATACTGTTTTGAAATTAAGAGAAATGAGTCCTTTGTGGGAAATGTTTAAGGAAGGTATTGACATTGATGCTATTCAATGGGCGCATCATTAATAAATTCACCCAATTCATTAAAATATTTTTAATAATTTTACAATCATAAAAACGAACCATCATGGCATATTCAGATAAAGTAATCGATCATTATTCTAACCCTAAAAACGTAGGAACATTAGATAAGGCTTCTAAAAGTGTAGGAACGGGTTTAGTTGGCGCACCTGAGTGTGGTGACGTTATGCGTTTGCAAATTGAGGTAGATCAAACAACTGGTGTTATTACTGACGCTAAATTTAAAACATTTGGTTGTGGTTCTGCTATTGCTTCTTCTTCTTTAGCAACGGAGTGGTTGAAAGGCAAAACAATTGATGAAGCAGTTAAAATTGACAATATGGATTTAGTAGAGGAATTAAATTTACCTCCGGTTAAAATTCACTGTTCAGTATTAGCGGAAGACGCTATTAAAGCAGCGATCAATGATTTCCGCGTTAAAAACGGTTTGGCTGAATTAGTATTTGAACAAAGTCACGTTTAAGATAAAAATACACTGCGAATATTTTACATCCTATGAGTGAAGTAGCCCAAGAAAATTCTATTTATGTAAGTGCTAAGGCAAAGGCTAAAGTTTTGCAGTTAATGCAGGATGCTGGTGTTGCCGAAGATGCTTCTTACTTTCTAAGAGTGGGTGTTGTGGGAGGCGGTTGCTCTGGATTAAGTTATAAACTAGATTTTGATAATGAAGTTAAGCCCATGGATCAAGTGTTTGAGGATAATGGGGTAAAAATTGTAACCGATTTAAAAAGCTTTTTATATTTAGTGAATACTGAGTTAGAATTTTCAGATGGCCTAAATGGGAAAGGCTTTTATTTCAATAATCCCAATGCAAGCCGAAGTTGCGGTTGCGGAGAAAGCTTCGCTGTGTAAATAAGCGATTGACCTACAAAATCATAAGATTATTATAATATTAAATGCTCCGATAACAAGGGGCATTTTTTTTGTAGCTTTGAGCCATGTGGGCAATTTGTAAAAAAGAATGGGCGCAATATTTCAATGGCTTAACAGGCTATTTAGTCATTGGTTTTTATCTACTAGTCAATGGATTAGTCTTATTTGTGCTTCCTAATTTCAATGTACTTGATTTTGGCTATGCTTCCTTGCAAGTGTATTTTGATTTTGCTCCTTGGTTTTTGTTGCTTTTAGTGCCCGCTATTACCATGCATACTTTTGCAGATGAGTATAAGCAAGGCACTTATGAAATTATTAGAACCTTACCAGTAAGCCCTCTTCATTTGGTAGTAGGTAAATTCTTAGGAAGTTTATTAATTGTAACAGTAGCTATTGTCCCCACACTTTTTTATGCTATTGCTTTACATGTACTTAGTGATGTGGGAGGAATTGATTGGGGTGCTACCTTGGGTTCGTATAGTGGCCTTCTTTTTTTAGCAGCTAGTTATACGATGGTGGGGATTTATATAAGTAGTAGTACTAAAAACAATTTAGTATCCTTATTACTTTCCATTGCTGTAAGTATTTTACTATTTAAAGGTTTTGATTGGCTAAGTACGCTATCTATATTTAAAAATGGAGCCGACTTCTATGTCAGCAAATTAGGATTGCAAGCACACTATATTAATATGAGCAAAGGAGTGTTGGCCGCTCAAGATATTGTATACTTTTTATCTATTTTGGTTTTATTTGCGATAGGAACTATCGAAAATATTAGAGGTAAAGTAAAATATATTATTACGGTGGCTGCTTTAATGATGGTGAATTTATTTTTTTCGCTTTATACCAGCCAAGTAGATTTAACCAAAGAACACCGATACACTTTAAGTGAAAGTTCTCAGCAAATTGTAGCTGCCCTAAAAAATCCCGTTAAAATTCATTTGTACTTAGGGGGAGATTTGCCACCCTATTATCAAACCATCGCGCAAGCTACCACCGAATTGTTACAGCATTTCAAACAATTGAATCCAGCAGTGATTAGTTGGGAAGTAGAAGTGCCCAGTCAATTATATAAAGAGAAGGATTTGTATCAATTTTATGATAGCCTTTCTAAAATGGGTTTGCCAATACAAAGAGTGCAGGACGAAAATAGTCAGTCCGATAAAAGGGTCGACCAATTAATGATTCCAGGAGCTTTGATAGAAGTAGCTGGGCAAGCGCCCATAGTGATTGACTTAAGAAGTAGTAAAAAATATTTTAAACCTTATAATATTGTAAAAGATATTCCAGAAGAAGATGTTGCGGCGAGCGCTAATGCGGCAAGTTCTTTATTAGAATATAAGTTTACACAGTCCCTTTATTTATTGAATAGAACAGTGGTGCCCAATATTGCTTATTTGACTGGAAATGGAGAGCCAGTTAATTTAACGGTGAATCATTTGGGGGAGTCAATTATGCACCAATATAATTTAGCAGTTTTTGATTTAAAGAAAGGATACCCTGATCCTAAAAAAATAAAGACACTTTTAATTGTAAAACCTACACAAACTTTTACTGAAGTTGATAAATTAAAACTAGATCAATATATTTTGGCTGGTGGTAATATTGTTTGGGCACTTGATAAGCTCTATGCCGAATACGATAGTTTACAAAAAACACAAGGCTCCTACATAGCTTATGATAGAAGTTTGGGGCTGGATGATTTACTTTTTAAATATGGAGCAAGAATTAATTCCAATTTAGTACAGGATTTGAATTGCGCTAAGCTTCCCATGGTAGTAGGCACCGAAACCGATGGTAGCCCCATTATACAAAGAATGCCCTGGCCTTATTTTCCTTTTTTACAAGGAAATGATTTGCATCCTATTGTTCAAAATTTGGATCGCGTATTAACTTATTTCCCTTCAAGCATTGATACCATTGCAGTGGCTGGTATTCAAAAAACAATTTTATTGACGACGGATACCAATAGTAGAATCATAAGTACGCCCACCCTAGTTGAATTAAATAGTGGTAAGCAGCAGGGAGAGTTAGCTAGCTTTACAGGGCACCATTTGCCGGTTGCTTTAATGTTAGAAGGTAAATTTCCCTCATTGTTTGCGAACCGAATGGCAGGTGCTTTGCAGGATAGTATTCAACAGGCAACGGGCAAGTCCTATTTGAGTCAAGCAATAGCAACTTCCAAGCAAGTTATTATTGCAGATGCCGATATTATTACCAATCAAGTAGATGTTAAAAGAGGCCCACTACCTATGGGAATGATGCCTTATGAAGAGTATCAGTTTGCCAATCACGAATTTTTTGTAAATACAATAGCTTATTTAAATGAGCCAATTGGATTATTAGATAGCCGTAATAAACAAAATATACTTCGTTTATTAAATCATGAAAAAGTGGCCGACAATAGAATCTTGGTACAAATTATTTTAGTGCTAGGCCCCTTATTGCTATTAGGTGCCTTCTTTTTTATATGGGCACAATATCGTAAACGTCAATTTGCAATCTAAGAAAGGATGTCGTAACTTTATAATATGACAACAGATCAATTAGTATATCTTGTTTTTGGAGTGGTAATAGTAATCGCTTTAGTGCTAGACCTAGGATTTTTAAGTAAGAAAGATGCGATTATAACAATCAAACAAGCCTTACGCCAAACATTTTTTTGGGTTTTATTGGCTTTGGCTTTTTGGGTATTTATGTGGGTAGAGGAAGGTCAAAAAATTGGGTTTGAATACTTAAGTGGTTACTTAATGGAATGGAGTTTAAGTATAGATAATATTTTTGTTTTCATTTTAATATTTAATGCCTTTAAGGTAAAAGAAAAACATATTCCTAGAGTTTTGTTAATTGGAATACTAGCTGCTATTTTATTTAGAGTTGTTTTCATAACTGTTGGTGTAGCGCTTGTTGCACAATTTTCTTGGGTACTCTATATTTTTGGGGCTTTTCTTTTATATACAGGGTATCAAATGTTTGTAGCTGGAGAAGATGATAGTTTTGATCCACATGAATCTAAAGTATATCTTTTTTTAAAAAAAATATTACCCATTGGAAATACGGATGGTGATGGCAAGTTTGTAGTAAGAGATCATAATAACAAACCCTTGTATACAAGTTTATTTGTAGTGGTGGTGCTACTAGCTGCTATAGACATTGTCTTTGCTTTAGACTCTATACCAGCAGTAATGGGTATTTCTAGAAGTAGTTTAGTAATTTATACCTCGAATATATTTGCCATACTGGGTTTACGCTCTTTATTCTTTTTATTAAGAGGTGCCGTCAATCAATTTGAACATTTGCAACAAGGTATCGCCATTGTTTTAATTTTTATTGGTATTAAAATGTTGGGAGAACATTATATTAATATGTGGTTGGATAAAAACACCCAAGTATTAATTTCATTAATGGTTATCATATTTTGTATCACAGGGTCAATTCTTTATTCTATATTCACGAATAAGCAAAAATTACCAAAAGATATTTCAGACGGGTCGCTTTAAAAAGTATCTTATCTTTGCTCATTATTATCAACAACCCATGAACGGAAAAAAAGTTGCTTTCCTTATTGCTTTAATCATCTTCATTGATCAAGCCATAAAGTTTTATATTAAACTTAATTTTTTTATTGGAGAAGAGCATGTGTTAATGGGCTCCTGGGCAAGGCTGCATTTTATTGAAAATGAAGGCATGGCATGGGGTTTAAAATTTGGAGGTGGGTTTGGGAAAATTATTTTAACCTTATTTAGACTAGCTGCAGTGGTATGGGGTACTTTTTTAATCAAAGGGTTTATTGAAAAAAAATACCATAATGGTTTTATAGTATGTGCAGCTTTAATCTATGCAGGTGCAGTGGGAAATTTAATAGACAGTTTATTTTATGGTATCATTTTTGAAGCGAGCGTCCCTTATACCACCATGGTAGCACACTTATTTCCAATGGGTGGAGGATATGCCACTTTTTTACATGGAAAAGTAGTGGACATGTTTTACTTTCCTATTATTCAAAATGCACATTTTCCCTCTTGGTTCCCTTTTTGGGGAGGGGAGGAATTTGAATTTTTCCGTCCTGTTTTTAATTTTGCAGACGCTTCCATTAGCACAGGCGTTATTACCTTGTTTATCTTCCAAAAGACATTCTTTAACGATACCGATACGGAAATCAGCTTAGGCGACACTAAGTCAAGCCCAGACACAGACAAAAGCGCAAACTAGCACTCCCTTAAGCAGGCATTATTGCTTGTTGCAAAGCCTAAAACCGACCTGGCCTTTTTTACAAGCTTATTCGTACCTTCGTGGCCTAAAAATGAGCTAGGATAAGCGTTGTATGAATAAAAAGTACCCAGAATTTAATGGATTAAATCTTCCCTCTATTGAGGCGGAGATATTGGCTTCTTGGAAGTCAGAGCAGGCTTTTGAACAATCAGTAAGTTTAAGAGAAGGTAAGCCCCCCTTTGTTTTTTATGAAGGTCCTCCAAGTGCGAATGGTATGCCAGGCATTCACCATGTTATTTCAAGAACATTAAAGGACATGGTATGTAGGTATAAAACCATGCAAGGGTTTCAAGTAAAAAGAAAAGGTGGTTGGGATACACATGGCTTGCCAGTAGAATTGGGTGTAGAAAAAGAACTGGGTATTACCAAAGAAGATATTGGAAAGAAAATTAGTGTAGAAGAGTATAATAAAAAATGTAGAGAAGCGGTATTGCGCTATAAAAAAGAGTGGGATGATATCACTAATAAAATGGGATACTGGGTTGACTTAGACAATCCTTACATCACTTTTGAAAATAATTATATTGAAACCCTTTGGTGGATATTAAGTACCCTATATAAAAAAGGGTATTTATATCAAAGTGTAAGTATACAACCTTATTCGCCTGCAGCTGGTACTGGATTAAGTTCGCATGAGCTCAATCAACCTGGTACTTACAAGGATGTAAAAGATACTTCTGTAGTAGCTATGTTTAAAGCAGTCCAAAATGCCGACAGCCAATTTTTATTTGATGCAGTAAAAGCAGCCGCTCAAACTAAATCACAGGAAGTATTTTATATGGCATGGACTACTACGCCATGGACATTGCCTTCTAATTTAGGATTAACCGTGGGCCCCAATATTGAATATGTATTAGTGGCTACGTATAACCCCTATACCGCTATACCTGTAAATGTTTTATTGGCTAAAGCATTACTAACAAAATATTTTAAGGAAGAAGGAGAAGGCCTAGAAAGTTTTGCAGAAGGAGATAAAATAATTCCATGGAAAATAATGGCTACTTGTAAAGGCAGTCAATTAAATGGTTTGCGTTACGAACAATTGATGCCATTCGAGGCCAATGATCCTGCTACATTTGAAGGAGATCCGTTTAAAATTGTATTGGGCGATTTTGTAACTACCGAAGATGGAACGGGTATAGTGCATACTTCACCAGCTTTTGGTGCAGATGATTATAAAGTGGGTCAAAAAAATAATTTAGGTATTATTACTTTAGTGGATCGTGAGGGAAAGTTTGTAGAAGGCGTTGGAGAATTCAGCGGCCGCTTTGTAAAAAACTATAAAGATGAAAAAGAATATCAAGATGTAAACGTTGATATTTCTGTAAAATTAAAAAAAGAAAATCGCGCGTTTAAAGTAGAAAAATACGAGCACAATTATCCGCATTGCTGGAGAACAGATAAGCCTATATTGTATTACCCATTAGATGCTTGGTTTATTAAGACCACTGCGGTAAAAGACAGATTAATAGAATTAAATAAAACCATTAATTGGAAACCAAAAAGTACAGGAGAAGGTCGTTTTGGAAATTGGTTGGAAAATATGGTGGATTGGAATTTATCTCGTAGCCGCTATTGGGGAACCCCACTTCCTATTTGGAGAACAGAAGATGGCACAGAAGAAGTTTGTATTGGATCGATAGAAGAATTGACAAAAGGATTTGTGGCAGCCAAAGAAAAAGGTTTTAATAAAGAGGTTACATTAAAAATAATTGATGGTAAATTAGATGTTGATTTACACAAGCCATTTGTAGATCAAATTGAAATTTTGAGTGCAAGTGGACAACCCATGAAACGTGTTTTAGATTTAGTAGACGTATGGTTTGATTCTGGTGCGATGCCTTATGCGCAATGGCATTATCCATTTGAGAATAAAGATTTAGTAGATAAAGGACAAGCCTTCCCAGCCGATTTTATTTGCGAAGGGGTAGATCAAACAAGAGGCTGGTTTTATACTTTACATACTTTGGGTGTTTTGCTTTTTGATAGCGTAGCTTATAAGGCAGTCATGAGTAATGGTTTGGTCTTAGATAAGAATGGTAATAAGATGAGTAAGCGTTTAGGCAATGTGGTGAATCCATTTGAAACTATCGAAAAATATGGAGCGGATGCTACACGTTGGTATTTAGTAACGAACGCATCGCCATGGGATAATTTAAAATTTGATATGTCAGGTATTCAAGAAGTACAAAGAAAATTCTTTGGTACTTTATACAATACCTATCAATTTTTTATTTTATATGCGAATGTAGACGACTTCCATTTTGAACAAGCGCCAATCCCGCTTGCAGAAAGACCTGAAATTGATCGCTGGATAATATCCTCTTTACATACATTGGTTCAAACAGTGACTACCTCCATGGACGACTTTGAGCCTACCACTGCAGGACGTGCTATTGAAGCTTTTGTTGACGAGCATTTAAGCAACTGGTATGTAAGATTATGTCGTAGACGTTTTTGGAAAGGCACTTATACACAAGATAAAATTGCAGCCTATCAGACTTTATATGAATGTATTGAAACCATCACAAAATTAATGGCACCTATTGCGCCGTTTTTCTGCGATCAAGTTTTTAGAAATTTAAATAGCGTTACCCAAAAACATAAGTACAGTTCTATCCATCATGCACCTTTTCCAATTGCAGATACATCAAAAATTGATACTGCCTTGGAAGCTAGAATGCAAATGGCACAGGATATTTGTTCTTTAGTTTTATCTATTCGTAAAAAGGTAAATATTAAAGTTCGCCAGCCCTTACAAAAAATATTAATACCTGTTTTAAATCCAGCTATGAAATTGGCGATTGAATTAATGGAAGAATTAATTGTTGCCGAGGTAAATGTTAAAGAAATTAATTATATAACAGAGACGGAAGGGGTCATTAGCAAAAAGGTAAAAGCCAATTTCAAAATTTTGGGTGCAAAATTGGGAACCAAAATGAAACAGGCCTCTGCTGTGATTGCCAATCTGACGCAAGCCCAAATTAGTAGCTTAGAAAAAGAGGGAAGTTTAGCCTTAACGATTGAGGATGAAACTATTCAATTGTTAATCAATGAAGTAGATATTATAGCAGAAGATATACCTGGATGGAGCGTAGCTGTGAAAAATGCCTTGACAGTGGCCTTGGATATTACCATTAGCCCTGAGTTATTGAAGGAAGGACATGCCCGTGAGCTGGTAAATAGGGTCCAAAACATAAGAAAAGAGAGCAATTTCGACCTTACAGACAAGATTTTGCTTGAAATTGAGGATAATACAGACTTGAAGGAGTCCATTATTCAATTTTCGGACTATATTTGCCGCGAAATTCTCGCAGTCCAAATAGACTTCGTGCCGGCCTTGAAAGAGGGGGTAGAAGTTGACATAAATGATCACAAATTAAGAATTTCAGTTAGACAAAAAGGATAAATATGCCTACAAAAAAATCACCTCCCAAAAAGTCGGCTCCTGCAAAAAAAGCAGCACCTGCAAAAAAGGTAGCGCCTAAGAAAGCGGCTCCTGCAAAAAAAGCAGCACCTGCAAAAAAGGCAGCGCCTAAGAAAGCAGCTCCTGCAAAAAAAGTAGCGCCTGCAAAAAAGATAGCACCTAAGAAAGCCGTTCCTGCAAAAAAAGCAGTACCTGCAAAAAAGGTAGCGCCTAAAAAAGCGGCACCTGCAAAAAAAGCAGCACCCGTTAAAGCACCTTTAAAAAAAGCAACACCTATAAAAGCCCCCCTAAAAAAAGCGGTTCCTGCCAAGGCACCCGCTAAGCCAGTCGTTCCCGTTAAAACAATTGTAAAACCAGTTGCTAAGCCAGTAGAAAAATACGTTCCACCTGCTAAGCCGGTTCCTAAAATACCAACACCTCCTGTAAAGCCAGTTCGTAAGGTAGCTGAACCAATAAAAGATATTAAAGTTCCAAAAATAGGTGCAAAAAATAGTGTGCCATATCAACCAGGTTATGTTCCAATGGAAAGAAGAAAAGAAGTAGAAAGATCAACTGAGACTTTAGTTAAATATTCTGATGCTGAATTAAAAGAGTTTAAAGAATTAATTTCTAAGAAATTAGAAGCTGCTAAAAAGGAATTGGTATACTTACAAGGACTTATTACCCGTAAGGATGAATTAGGTGGTGATAATGACGACGCAAGATACATGACCATGGAAGATGGCAGCATTAGCATGGAAAGAGAGCAATTAGGTCAAATGGCTAGTAGACAAATTACTTTTATCGACCATTTGGAGAAAGCCTTAATGCGTATCGAAAACAAAACCTATGGTATTTGTAGAGTTACGGGTCGTTTAATAGACAAAGCCCGTTTACGTGCTGTGCCACATGCTACATTAAGCTTAGAAGCTAAAATGGGGTATGTTAAAAACAGTAACGATCAATAAGAAAAGCTAATATTTATTTTCTCTATAAAAAAACCCTGATAATTTTATCGGGGTTTTTTGTAAGTTTTTTTTACCTCATCCGTTTATAGTCTTCTACACATTAGCGGCTTATTTAACCTCTTGCATTTCGATAAGCTTACGGTAATAACCATTTTGTGCTAGTAGTGCTTCGTGATTGCCTCTTTCTACAATATCGCCTTTTTGCAATACGACAATTTCATCTGCGTGTCTAATAGTTGATAGCCTGTGTGCAATAACAATAGAGGTTCTATTTTGCATCATATTATTGATGGCTTCTTGTACTAATTTTTCACTCTCTGTATCTAGTGCAGAAGTAGCTTCATCTAAAATTAAAATAGGAGGGTTCTTTAAAACAGCACGTGCAATGGTTAGGCGTTGACGCTCACCACCACTCAATTTACTACCTCTATCACCAATTACACTTTGAAAGCCACCTTCTTTCTTTATAATAAAATCGTAGGCATTGGCAATCTTTGCAGCTGCAATAATTTCAGCTTCTGTAGCATCTGGTTTACCCAAAGCTATATTTGCAGCAATGGTGTCATTAAATAAAATGGGTTCTTGCGTAACAATACTTATTAAACTTCTTAAGCTATGCAAACTATAGTCTTTAATATTTTTTCCATCAATGTATAAATTACCAGCACTCGCATCATGAAAGCGCGGTACTAAATCGGCTAAAGTGCTTTTACCAGCACCTGATGAGCCTACCAGTGCTACCGATTTTCCTTTTTGAATAGTAAGATTTATATTTTTTAAGATAGCTGTATCCTGATATTGAAATTGCACGTTGTCAAACTGAATAGATTCTTTAAAAGAATCTAATAAGATGGGGTGCGCTACTTCTTCCACAGTCAATGGTGCTTCTAGAATTTCATTCAATCGATCCAAAGTAGCATTGCCTCTTGTGACGTTGTAAGCCGCTTGTGATAAGGCTTTTGCAGGATTAATGATTTGCGAAAACAAAGCTACATAGGCAATAAAAGAACTACCAGAAAGTATTTCACCACTTAAAACCAATTTGCCACCAAACCATAACACGCCGCATAAAATAATAACACCTAAGGTTTCAGAAATAGGAGAAGCTAAATCGCGTCTATTCAATATTTTATTTTTGATATGGAAAATATCATCCACCAATGCAAAAAATTGTTTTTTCACTCTGCCTTCTGCGTTAAAGGCTTTGATAATTCTTAAGCCCGTTAAAGTTTCTTCCATCTGGCTTAAAATTTCACCCCATTTAACTTGGGCTTTATTGGTATGTTTTTTCAAACTCCTACCAATGCGTCCTACAATGAGTCCTGCTAGGGGCAATAATATAAAAACAAATAAAGTAAGTTTTGCACTTATAATAAATAAGAAAATAAGTATACCTATAATATTCAAAGGCTCTTTAATGATTCCTTCCAATGCGCCAATCACAGAATTTTCTAATTCCGTGATATCATTAGAGGATCTGCTTAAGATATCTCCTTTGCGCTGTTCTGTAAAATAGCCAATAGGTAATTGTAATATTTTTTCATACAAGAGTCTGGAATATTTACGCGTTACTCCGTTTCTTATAGGCGCTAAAAAATAAAAAGACAAATAAAGAAAAGTGTTCTTTAGAAAAATATTAATAATGATTGCTAAGCAAATCCACCCAAGGGCAGTAACCTTCCCATGGGTATCTATGATTTGTTGTAAGAAGCCATATACTATCTCTTTAATATTGCCAGAACCGCCAGAGGCAGTGGCTGTGTTTATTACACCAGTCAATTCTCCTTTTTGAAATATAAGGTCCATAAAAGGCATGAGCATACCCAGTGAAAACAAGCCAAATACGATAGATAGGGTAATAAAAAGGCTATACCAACCCATATAGGCCTTGTATTCTCTGATATAACTTATGATGCGAATAAATTTCTTCATATTCAAAATTATTCCCTCAGAATAATCAGCAAAGTAACTAATTTTACAGCGAATCAACGATTTTGATTATGGAAGAAGGAAAAAGACAAAAACAGGTGGCCGGGGCTATTCAAAGCGCCCTTAACGATATCTTTTTAAAATTAGGGCTTACTAATTTACAGGGGGGGATGATTTCTATCTCTTCCGTAAAAGTGACTCCCGATTTATTAGAGGCAAGAATTTACTTGAGTTTATTTCAAGTGAAAGACACAGAGGGCTGTTTTAAGAAAATTCAATCACAGGCATGGGAAATCAAAAAGCATCTTTCTGATACCATGAAACATCAGTTGAGACGTATCCCTGTATTGCAATTTTATTTGGATGACACCCTAGACTATGTTTTTAAAATGGATGAGATTCTAAAAAATTTATAAGTGCATCTTTTATTTGCATGGCGTTATTTTAGAGGAAAGTATAATTTTCAAGCAATTCAAATTATTGCCTGGGTAAGCGTTGTTGCCATTGCGGTAGGTACTGCTGCCCTCATTATAGTATTAAGTGTTTCAAACGGATTTACAGAAGTAGTCAAAGGATTGTATTCCGATTTTTATGCAGACGTTCGCGTAACGCCCCAGCAAGGCAAATTTTTTTCAATTACTGATGCAAAATATGAACAAATAAAATCTATAGAAGGGGTGAAGGCTGTTAGTAAAGTGGTGGAGAATAGAGCGTTGTTGGTGAAAGGTGATTTACAATCGGTTGTATTTGTGAAAGGTGTTGATAAAAATTATAGCAGCATTAATAATTTAGCAAAGTACATGAAGCGCGGGCAGTACATAATGGGTAATGTAGAGCATCCCATATTATTATTGGGCATAGGGGTGGAGCAGAAATTAGGATTGTTTAGTTCTTTTATAGGGGATACATTACAATTGTATGCAGTGAATAGGTCGGGGAAGGCCTTTACCGATCTTAGCCAATTAAACAATTTAACAGCAGTACAAGGGGGTGCCTTTTCGGTGCAACAAGAATTTGATGAACAATATGTTTTTACCAATTATGCATTTGCTCAATATTTATTTGATTTAGATACGAATCAATATTCGGCTATTGAATTGTCGGTCAATGCAAACGCGCAAGCTAATGTTATAGCCACCTTGCAAAAAAAATTAGGTACTAATTTTTTAGTACAAGATAAGTACCAGCAAAATGCAGACCTCTATAAAATAATGCAAATGGAAAAGTGGATCATCTTTGCCATTCTTGCGTTAATAATGATTGTAGCATCTTTTAATTTAGTAGGTGCTTTAACGATGTTGGTTTTGGAAAAACAAAAAGATATACATGTGCTACATGCCATGGGAGCAAGACCCTGGGATATTCAAAAAATATTTTTATTATTATCTGGCATCATGGCCTTTATGGGCGCCTTTATAGGTGGCGGTATAGCTAGCTTGTTTTGTTGGGCACAAAACCAATTTCATCTTATTAAATTAGGGGGCAATTCTTTTGTGATAGATTATTATCCAGTAAAACCCATGGCAGAAGATTATATAGCCATTATCATCTTGGTAATAGTTATTGCAGTATTAGCAGGATGGATCCCCGCCCGTAAAGCAGCGGATAAACTTTTCGAAAAAATAAACTAGTAAAAAATAAAAAAAATGACAAGATAAATTAGACTTAATTTATCTTGATAGGAGAAACTAAAAAAAATCAAAAAGAGAGATTTATTCTAAGATTTATATTTTATAAAATATTAGAATAAATTAATAATCGCCTAAAGTTTCTTCTAATTGTCCTAAAGCTTTTGCAAGTTGCTCATCGTTAGGAGCAATACCATGCCACTCATGACTGCCTTCCATAAAGTCAACGCCTTTACCCATTTCTGTTTTCATTAAAATACAGATAGGTTTACCTTGACCAGTTAATGATTTTGCTTTATCCAACGTGGCTACTATATTATCCATGTCATGACCATCCATATGCAAAACGGTCCAATGAAAAGCTTTGAATTTATCTTCTAAACTATCAAGAGATAATACTTTGCTTAATGGACCATCAATTTGTTGACCATTTACATCCACTGTTGCAATTAAATTATCTACTTTATTGTGAGCGGCAAACATGACTGCTTCCCAAATTTGTCCTTCTTGTAATTCACCATCGCCATGAAGGCTATAAATAGTTCTGTTATCCTTATTATATTTTTTACTAAGTGCTGCACCAATAGCTACACTTAATCCTTGTCCTAAAGAGCCACTTGCAATTCTAATGCCAGGTAAATTTTCATGTGTTGTAGGATGACCTTGCAATCTTGAATTTATTTTTCTAAAAGTAGCCAGTTCTTTCACGTCAAAATAACCAGATCTTGCTAGTACGGAATAAAATACTGGAGAGATATGACCATTGGATAAAAAGAAAAGATCTTCATTAATGCCATCCATAGAAAACTGTGTATCAATTTTCATTACTTTAAAATAAAGGGCCGTCAAAAAATCGGCACAACCTAAAGAACCTCCAGGGTGACCACTTTGTTGCGCATGTACCATTCTTACAATATCTCTTCTAATTTGCGAAGCAATTTTAGCTAATTCTGCAGTTGATTTATTCATAGTTGTCAAGTTGAGGACAAAGATAGAATTCATAGGCTAATTTGCGCCGAAAATGTAAGAAAATAGCTAAAAAAAGACTTATCAACAATAGATAGGATTTATTAGCTTTGTAGCCTCAATGAATATGTATGTCAGAAGAATTAAAGAAAGTAACCACAAGTGCTGATGCCGGAATGAAAAAGGCAATTGGTCATCTAGAAATTGAAATCTCCAAAATAAGAGCTGGAAAAGCTTCTCCTTCTATTTTGGAGGGTATTAATGTAGATTATTATGGCACACCAACGCCAATAAGTCAAGTAGGCAATGTGCAGGTTTTGGATAGCAGAACATTAAGTATACAACCCTGGGAAAAGAACATGTTAGCGCTAATCGAAAGGGCAATAATGGGTGCCAATATTGGTATTACACCTCAAAACGATGGTGTTCAGATTAGATTGTTTACACCTCCATTAACTGAAGAAAGACGCAAGGAGTTATTTAAAAAAGCTAGTGCCGAAGGAGAAGTGAGTAAAGTGTCTATTCGCAATATTAGACGTGAACATATAGAACAAGTAAAAAAATTACAAAAAGATGGCTTGAGTGAAGACATTTGTAAAGGGGCTGAAGATGAAATTCAAGTGATCACAGATAAGCATATTGCTTTGGTAGAAAAACATTTAGAATCTAAAGAGAAAGAAATAATGACTGTTTAATTTTTGAATAACTTTCAAAAATTAGCAATAAGGTTTTACAAGATATAATTGGTAAGCCCTGACACCCCTAGTGTTGGGGCTTATTTACTATATAGACCCCAGCTAATATAATCAATAGGCTTCCTACTTGTAGTAGAGAAATTGACTCTCCATAATAAAAGCCCCAGGCTACTGCAACAACAGGAATACCATAGGTAACCATCGATGCAAAAATAACAGTAGATCTTTTGAGGAGCATATAAAAAAGGATAGAAGCTATAGAGGTACCCACAACGCCCAGACTAATACTTGCTATGGAAGCATACTGTATGGAATGGCTGTTAAAATCTAACGTAAAATAACCCGTAAAATAGAGTAGTAGTGCACTTGGAATAATTAAAAATGCAAAGGCGATAGCAACGATATCTATAGCGCGAATATTTTGTAGAAATTTACCTACCATGTTTACATTTAAGCCATATAAAAAAGTAGCTACTAAAACAAGTGATGCAAAAGCCAGGTTTTCAAAACTAATATTTTTACCTACAGCAAAAAGCAAACATAAGCCTACAAAACCAACCAATACCCCTATCATTTTTTGTGTAGTAGAGCTTGTTTTAAAAAATAGTAATCCTACAAGAATGGTAAAAAGGGGGGTTAAAGAATTTAATATTCCTGCTAAAGAACTATCTATTTTAGTTTCTGCAATACAAAAAAGATAAGCAGGAATAAAACTGCCTAAGATGCCAGAGAGCACTACTAAACTTAATTTTTCTTTGGGTATTTTCTTAAAGGCATTAAAAGCAAAAGGCAATAAAATAAGACCAGAAGATAGCATACGAATAGAAGCTACCTGATAGGGAGAAAGCGCTGTGAGCCCTTCTTTCATTAAAACAAAGGAACTTCCCCAAATAATGGATAAGATGCAAAAAATGGTCCAATTGATAAACTTATTGTCCATGCGCAAAGTTTTGGGTAAAGATGCTTAATTTTTAATAAAAGTGGATAAATACTTGCTCAATTGACGATAAATTAATTCCGATTCCTTTTCTTTGTAGGAATGAATCAGCAAGCCAATTATTCGATAAAAGTAGACCAATTTGAAGGCCCTTTTGACCTCTTACTTTTCTTTATAGAAAGAGACGAGATGGATATTTATAATATCCAAATTACTAAAATCATCAACGATTTTTTAGATTTTATTCATTTACAAGAAAAAGTAAATATTGAGCTTAGCAGTGAATTTATTTTATTTGTTTCTACTTTAATGCGCATAAAAGCAAAGTTATTATTACCTAGAAAGGAGTTGGATGCGCTAGGAAATGAAATTGATCCTCGACAAGAATTAATTGATAAGATATTAGAATATAAAAAGTACAAAGAGGCAGCTGTTCAAATGGCCGACTTAGAAGCACTTAGAATGTTAATGATGAAAAGAGGTAACATTCAAAAAGAAATGTCATTGGTGGGAGAAGAAGCGGCGGAAGGAACAGAATTGCAAACAGTTACTTTGTTTAAGTTAATGAAGTCATTCGAAAAAGTAATGACACGTTTGCAAGAACGCCAAAATAGACCAGTACATACGGTAGTGAGATACAACTACACGATGGAAGGCAGTAGGTCGTATTTATTAGACATTGTAAAAGAAGGTAAAACAGTGGCTTTTGAAAAAGTATTTGACATTTGTCAAGACAGAGTGCACGCCTTATTTTTATTCTTATCTATACTAGAATTGTCTCAACAAAAATATATGAAGTTGATGGTGGGCGAAGGACGCAATAATTTCATCATCGAATGGAATGAAAACAGAGAAGATGATTTAGAGCCCGGCCATATAGACAATTTCGATTCTTATGAAACACCTAATTTAGAATCCTTCAAAGAAGATCCTATTTTACCAGAAGATGGTGAGCACAAAGAAGAAGATATGGGAGATTTTGATCCTAGTCTTAATTAAACCTCGCTCATTATTTCCTTACCTAGCAAGGATTTCACAGCTTCAGCAATGGCAAGCGCATCATAATGACATTCATGATGAAGCTCTTTTAAGCTACCATGTTCAACAATACTATCTGGAATACCTAACATGGTAATTTTACTATTGTAATTATGTTCGTTCATGAATTCTAATATAGCAGAACCCATGCCGCCCACAATAGTCGCATCTTCAACAGTGATAATTTTATCAAATTTTTGAAACACTTCATGCAATAAAGCTTCGTCGATTGGTTTTACAAATCTTATATCATAATGTGCAGGGTCAATTCCTTCATCTCTTAAATTTCTAATAGCAGTTTGTGCAAAATTACCTGGATGTCCTAATGATAAAATAGCAATATCTTTTCCGTCTTTTAGTTTACGACCTTTACCAATTACAATTTCTTCAAATGGTTTTTGCCAATCCACCATTACGCCTTCTCCTCTCGGATAACGAATCACAAATGGAGACTCAATAGAAGGTAATTGTGCCGTAAACATTAAATTGCGTAGTTCTACTTCGTTCATTGGAGCTGCAATAATCATATTGGGTATACATCTAAAAAAAGCAATATCATAACAACCATGGTGCGTAGGTCCATCTTCACCAACAAGTCCTGCTCTATCTAAACAAAAAACAACAGGTAATTTTTGCAAAGCCACATCGTGAATTACTTGGTCGTAAGCTCTTTGCATGAATGAAGAATAAATATTGCAAAATGCTTTAATGCCTTGCGTTGCCAAACCAGCACTTAAGGTAACAGCATGCTGTTCGCAGATGCCTACGTCGAAAGCCCTATCTGGCATAGCTTCCATCATAAATTTCAAAGAAGAGCCACTTGGCATTGCAGGCGTAATGCCCATAATTAAAGAGTTCTGTTTTGCTAATTCAACAATGGTATGTCCAAAAACATCTTGGTATTTAGGAGGTTGAGGGGTTTCAATTTTTTTCTTAATAATCTCGCCCGTTAATTTATCGAATAAACCAGGTGCATGCCATTTGGTTTGGTCTTTTTCGGCTAATGCGTATCCTTTTCCTTTTACTGTAAGGATGTGTAAAATTTTAGGTCCAGGTATTTCTCTTAAATCTTTTAAAGTATCTACTAAGTTGGAAATATTATGACCATCAATAGGACCAAAATAACGCAATTGCAATGCTTCAAATAAATTACTACTTTTTGAAACAACCCCTTTGATGCTAGCTTCTACCTTCGATGCCATTTCGCGTGTAAATGTTTTTCCAATGGGTAATTTCCCCATCAATTGCCAAAGCTCATCTCTAAATTTATTATAAGTAGGAGAAGTGCTAATATCAGTTAAGTATTCTTTTAGAGCGCCCACATTGGGATCAATGCTCATGCAATTGTCATTCAAAATAATAAGCACATCGCTATCTGCAACACCTGCATGGTTCATTGCTTCAAAAGCCATACCGGCTGTCATGGAGCCATCTCCAATAATTGCAACGGACTTTCTATTTTCTTTTTTATACTTGGCTGCCATTGACATTCCTAATGCAGCAGAAATAGAAGTTGAAGAGTGTCCAACGCCAAAAGTATCGTACTGGCTTTCGCTTCTTTTAGGGAAGCCACTTAGGCCATTGTATTTTCTATTAGTAGCAAATTGGTCGCGGCGACCTGTTAAAATTTTATGACCATAGGCTTGATGACCAACATCCCAAACTAATTGGTCATAAGGAGTGTTGTATACATAATGAAGGGCAACGCTTAATTCTACCACTCCTAAACTCGCTGCAAAGTGACCTCCGTGAACGCTGACTACATCAATGATATATTGACGCAATTCATCGCAAACCTGATGTAATTTCTCCCTAGAGACCTTTTTTAGGTCGTCTGGGGAATCAATCATTTTTAATAAGGGGCCTGCCTCAATATGCATCAGTGGTAATTAGGGTGTAAAAGTAAATTAATAACATAAATATACGTCAAAAGTTTACAGGGAATTTAAAGGCTTGCCGTATACCCTAGAATATGACCATTAATCAATTTTAAAGGCTCAAAACCTAGTTATTAGGGGTAAATTTGGAGTAGATGAAAAAGCACTCCTCTTTATATTGGATTTGTCAAATTTCAGGCTGGTTTAGCTATGGCTTAACTATTTTGTTTTTTGCCTCTATTTTAGATAAAGAATTGAATCCTATTTTTTATCCAAGATTATTATTGAATTTATCCTTGGGTATTTTAATCACCCATATTTTAAGAGAAAGCATGCATCGATTTTCGTTGCGTCCACCTATGCCTTCTAATCAATGGTGGAAGCTGGTTATTTTATTATTAGTTTTCTCTATTTTAAATAGTTTCTCTTCAAGTTATTTAGCGGATATTTTTAAGTTATATGAACCCGGTAGAAATATCCCGGCATCTAGAAGATTTTTATTCAGTCTTATTTTTGATACCCCTATATTTTTAGTGTGGATGTCTGTTTATGTTTTATGGCATTATATTGAATTTACTAATTCGGAAGAAATTAAGAAAGTAAAGTTGGAGACAATGATTAAAGATTTGGAATTAAAAACCATTAAATCTCAAATCAATCCCCATTTTATATTTAACGCCTTAAATAGTATTAGAGCTTTGGTGGATGAAAATCCGGAAAGAGCCAGACAAGCCATTACGGAGTTAAGTAATATTTTAAGAAGTAGTATTCAAGTAGATAAAGTGGAAGTAACAAGTTTGGAAAAAGAATTAGACATTGTTAAAGATTATTTAGCATTGGAATATATTCGATTTGCAGACAGATTAAAAGTAGTTTACGAAGTGGATCAAAAAACATTGAGCAATCAAATTCCTCCTATGATGTTGCAGACTTTGGTGGAAAATGCTATTAAACACGGGCTGGGTAAGCAACCTGGCGATTGCACGATAAAAATTATTTCAAAATTAGAACAAGACAAGTTGGTCTTGATGGTTCAAAATACAGGCTTGTTACAGCAAAAAGAAAAAGATGGTTTTGGATTACAAAGTACAAGAGAAAGATTAAATATATTATATAGAGGACAGGCGCTTTTTGAAATATTTCAATGCGAGCCTAATCAAGTAACAGCCAAATTAGTAATACCTATTTCGTAATAAATTTTTACAGACATGCCAATTAAAGCAATAATTATTGACGATGAAAGATTAGCTAGAAATGAGCTAAAAAAATTATTGGAACAACATCCAGACATTCAAATCATTGATGAAGCAAGTAATGTAGACGAAGGGGTGGAGAAGATTGAATTATCGCATCCTGATCTTATTTTTTTAGACATTCAAATGCCAGGTAAAACAGGCTTTGATTTATTATCTGAATTAGAAAAATCACCGAAGGTTATTTTCACAACAGCGTATGATGAATTTGCATTGAAGGCATTTGAGGTGAATGCTTTAGATTATTTATTAAAACCTATTGACCCCAAGCGATTAACAGATGCTATTCAAAAATTGCAAGCCGAAATGCTGTTAGAGCAAGCTAGCTTATCGGGCAATATGCGTGGTCCTTTATCAGAAAGCGATCAGGTATTTGTAAAAGATGGGGAGAAATGTTGGTTTGTGAAACTAGAAGAAATTAGGTTGTTTGAAAGTGTGGGCAATTATGCAAAAGTGTATTTTTCTACTAACAAGCCTTTAATATTAAAGTCACTCAATGCTTTAGAAGGCAGATTGGATGAGCACGTTTTCTTTAGAGCCAACCGCAAACACATTATAAATTTACATTGGATTGAAAAGATAGAGCCTTATTTTAATGGAGGCTTATTGGTGGAACTAAAAGGAGGGGAGAAAATTGAAATAAGCCGCAGACAAACGGTGAAGTTTAAAGAAATGATGAGTTTCTAATTAGCGCCCTTTTACACTTATTTATTTAGGCCATGAATGGCATCGGCCATTTCCTTAATAAGGGTAGGATTTTTTTCTACTGCATTACCAATCACTATAATATCGGCACCTGCTATACAATTCTCTATTGCTTTTTCGGCAGTAGTAATACCACCGCCTATAATCAAGGGAGCGCTAATATGTTTTGCTACTTCTTTAATCATTTCAGTAGGAATAGCTTTTTGAGCGCCACTACCTGCATCCATATAAATTAATTGTAAGCCTAGCATTTCGCCAGCCATAGCAGTACAAATAGCAATATCATTCTTATTAGAAGGAATAGGATTTGTATTTGAAATATAAGAAACGGTGGTAGGAGAACCACCATCGATAAGCATATAACCTACAGGTATAATTTCAAGCCCACTTTGTCTAATGAATGGAGCACTTACAACATGGTGCCCAATTAATAATTCTGCATTACGTCCAGAAATTAAAGACAAGTATAATAAAGCATCTGCTTTTGCAGTTATTTGATCTGGTGAGCCTGGAAAAAGAATGACTGGAATACTACATTGCTTTTTGATGGTAGCGACCATCTTGTCCAAGGTATCGGTAACCACTAAACTTCCCCCTACAAAAAAATAATCAACTTTTGCATTGACAGCAATATCAATCGTCTGTGCTAAACGTTCCTCATTCAATTTATCTGGGTCAATTAAAACAGCGAATGCCTTCTTCGCATCAGCCTTTCCTTGTCGTATTGTATGGTATATATTCTTGCTCATTTCTTTACCCCCGTAAGGTGCAGCTTTTTGTTGGAATCCTCAAAATTATCCAATTTAATTATATGTATTGTTGCCAATCTTCATTTATTACAAAAAAAACTTAATAGGGGCAGGTTTTTTTTCGCAGAAACTAACAAGTGGTGGGGATAAATCGTCAAAATCAAGCCGGATATGGGGTTTGATTTAATCCACATTTCTTTTCCACAGCTGTTGATATTTCCATGGTTGAATTATCGTTATAGAAAGATATTTTCGTATACCCATCAAGGTTTTTGAAAAACCTAGTGGGATAACCCACTAACATCCTAAAAATAGAATACGACCATGGCTACTCCTAAAACAAAAAAAGGCTTACAATTTTCTCGCCTATTTACAAAAGAGAATGTGTCTCCATTTGATCAATTTGAATACGACTATAGAGATAGCGTTATTAAAAATCCAAATGGTGAGAAGATGTTTGAAATGACAAATGTTGAAGTTCCCAAACAATGGAGTCAGATTGCCACAGATATTCTTGCACAAAAATATTTCAGAAAAGCAGGTGTACCACAACCCGATGGAACACTAGGTCGTGAAACAACTGTAAAGCAAGTAGCACATCGTATGGCGAATTGTTGGAGAGTATGGGGAGAGCGTTATGGTTATTTTGCAACAGAACTAGATGCGCAAATATTTTATGAAGAGTTAGTATATAGTATTTTGAATCAAGCTTGTGTGCCTAACTCACCACAATGGTTCAATACCGGATTGCATGAGAGTTATGGTATCACTGGCGGTGCACAAGGCCACTATTATGTAGACCCTAACGATAAGCAATTAAAAAGATCAACAAGTGCTTACGAGCGTCCGCAACCACATGCTTGTTTTATATTAAGTGTAAGTGATGACTTAGTGAACGAAGGCGGTATCATGGATTTATGGACAAGAGAAGCAAGAATTTTTAAATACGGATCTGGAGTAGGAACTAACTTCTCTCAAATTAGAGGAGCCAACGAAAAATTAAGTGGTGGTGGATCATCAAGTGGTTTAATGAGTTTCTTGAAAATTGGAGACCGTGCTGCTGGTGCCATTAAAAGTGGTGGTACAACACGTCGTGCCGCTAAAATGGTTTGTTTAGATTTAGATCACCCAGAAGTAATGGATTTTATTAACTGGAAAGTAAAAGAAGAAGATAAGGTTGCTGCATTAGTAGCAGCTGGTTATGATAATAGTTATGAAGGAGAAGCATACGCAACTGTTTCAGGACAGAACTCAAATAATTCAGTACGTATCCCCAATAGCTTCTTTAAAGCATTGTCTGAAAATGGCAATTGGGAATTAAAGGCACGTACCGATGGTCGTGTGATGCAATCTATTCCTGCGCATGAAGTATGGGATCAAATTGCCAATGCTGCATGGCGTTGTGCCGATCCAGGAACACAATATGACACGACTATTAACGAGTGGCATACTTGTCCAAAAGGTGGACGCATCAATGCTTCTAACCCTTGTTCAGAATATATGTTCTTGGACAACACTGCTTGTAATTTAGCTTCTATCAACTTGCGTAAGTTCTTCAATGAATCAGACAATAGTTTTGATGTTGCTGGTTTTGAATATACTTCAAGATTGTGGACCACCGTATTAGAAGTATCTGTTTTAATGGCACAATTCCCTTCTAAGGAGGTAGCACAACTTTCATATGATTACAGAACATTAGGTTTAGGTTTTGCTAACCTTGGTTCTATGTTAATGGTAAGTGGTATTCCTTACGATAGCGAACAAGCTCGTGGAATAGCAGGTTCTATTACCGCTATCATGACAGGCGTTGCTTATAAAACATCTGCTGAATTAGCTTCTTTCTTAGGTGCGTTTGATAGATACGAAGAAAACAAAGAAGACATGTTACGTGTTATGCGTAATCACCGTGCTGCTGCTTATGATGCAGAAGGCGCTTATGTTGGAATAGAAATTAAACCACAAGGAATTAAAGCACAATACACGCCTGATTATTTATTGAAGGCTGCTACAAAGGCTTGGGATGATGCAGTTCAATTAGGTGAAAAATATGGTTATAGAAACGCACAAACAACTGTAATAGCTCCCACTGGAACCATTGGTTTAGTAATGGATTGCGATACAACAGGCGTTGAGCCAGACTTTGCATTAGTGAAGTTTAAAAAATTATCTGGCGGTGGGTATTTTAAAATCATCAACCAATCAGTGCCACAAGCATTGAAGAACTTGGGGTATTCTCAAGCAGAAAATGATGCGATTGTAAACTTCGCTGTAGGACATGCAAGTTTCGCAGGAGCGCCACATATTAATAATGAATCTTTATTAGCGAAAGGGTTTTTACCAGAAGAAATTACAAAATTAAATGGTGCAGCTAGATCGGCCTTTGAGATTGGATTCATCTTTAATCGTTTCACATTGGGTGATGCTTGTTTGACAAGATTAGGTTTTAAAGAAGAAGTGTTTGCAGATTGGAGCTTTAACTTATTAGAGTCTTTAGGATTTACCGAAGATCAAATAGATGCGGCCAACGATTATGTATGCGGTACCATGACTATTGAAGGAGCACCTTTATTAAAAGATGAGCATTTACCTGTATTTGATTGCGCGAATAAGAATGGCAAAAAAGGGCAAAGATTTATTCACGCCCATGGACATATTAGAATGATGGCTGCTTGTCAACCATTCTTATCTGGTGCGATTTCTAAAACAATTAATCTTCCCAACGAAGCAACTGTTGAAGAAATTGCAGATTGTTATTTAATGAGTTGGACATTGGGGTTAAAAGCAAATGCTTTATACCGTGATGGTTCTAAATTAAGCCAACCTTTAAGTACAAAATCTGACAAGAAGAAAAAAGTGGATGCTGAGTCAGAAGAAGAAGTAAGCGCAGATGCTGGATCACAATTGGTAGACTTGAGTAAATTAAATGTAGATGAATTATTAGAAGAGGTTCAAAAAAGAATGTCTGCTTCTACCGACACTACTTTCAAGCGTCAATTATCTCGTATCGTTGAGCGCAAATCTTTACCAGCTAAGCGTCGTGGCTTTACACAAAAAGCACGCATTGGTGGTCAAGTATTATTTTTAAGAACTGGCGAATACAACGATAGCACTTTAGGAGAAATATTTATAGATTTAGCGAAAGAAGGTTCAACCCTTCGTAGTTTAATGAACTGCTTTGCGATTTCTATTTCTGTAGGTTTACAATATGGTGTGCCACTAGAAGAGTTCGTAGAGAAATTTGTCTTTACTAAGTTCGAGCCTTCTGGAATGGTAGATCATCCAAATATTAAAACCACTACTTCTATCGTAGACTTTATATTCCGTTCTTTAGCGTACGAATATTTAGGCAGAACCGATTTAGTACATGTATTAGATAAGCCTACCGTAGAGAACTTAGGAGAAGAAGGAGATATTACCTTAGTAGGTAAGCCTGAGTTAAGCAGCATTCGTGTTACAGCGCCTGCAGCAGCGCCAGTTGCTAAAGCCAATGTAGCGGTTGCAGTGGAAGCTGGCGGGTCTATGGATCAAGTACAAGCGGCTGCGAAAAGCATGCAAAGCGATGCGCCTGCTTGCAGCACTTGCGGACATATTACAATAAGAAGTGGTACCTGTTATAAATGCTTAAACTGCGGTACAAGCATGGGCTGTTCGTAAAAACCAAATTTTCATGGAATGTAAAATTTGATTTTTACTACTCTAATGATTTTTAAGCCCCACCCCATAAACGGGTGGGGCTTTTGCTTTTTACCCCTTTACGGCTTTGTTTAAGTTTATTGCCATTTTTAAATCTATTAATTCCGCTTATAAAATGAGGGGGTCTTTTTTGTTTTTCATCCCGTTTTTTCTTTAAATTCATTCTTTAATTACAATAGCAAAAACGATTGCCTTATGTCTAATTTTGAAGTAAAAGTTTCTCCTAAAAAATACGATGCAGTAATAGTGGGTTCAGGTGCTGGAGGTGGAATGGCTGCCTATGTATTATCTAAAGCGGGATTAAAAGTTTGTTTACTAGAAGCGGGTCCAGAATTTGATCCTGCAAAAAATTCAGCGCAATTAAAAAATCCTTGGGATTCACCTCGTCGCGGAGCAAGTACTAAAATGAGACCCTTTGGAGATTTCGATGCCTCTTTTTGGGGATGGGAAATTGATGGTGAACCTTATACGCAAACACCAGGAAGTGATAAGTTTGAATGGTGGAGAGCTAGAATGGTAGGGGGTCGCACCAACCATTGGGGACGTATCTCCCTTCGTTTTGGACCACGCGATTTTAAAAGAAAAAGTATTGATGGCTTAGGCGATGATTGGCCAATAGGATATGAGGACATCAAACCTTACTATGATAAGATTGATAAATTAATTGGTGTGTACGGTACAAATGAAGGTCGTGAAAATGATCCTGATGGCATTTTCTTACCTCCTCCAAAACCACGTTTACATGAATTAATGTTTAAGAAAGCAGCCACTGGCATTAATATACCGGTGATCCCTTCTCGTTTATCTATTTTAACTAAAAAAATTAACGACGAACGTGGAGCCTGTTTTTATTGTGGTCAATGTAATCGTTCTTGTAAAGTGTATGGCGATTTTTCTTCTTCATCCGTTTTAGTAAGACCTGCTATTTTAACAGGCAATGTCGATTTAATCACAGGCGCCATGGCGCGTGAGGTCATGACCGACAATGAAGGAAAAGCAACAGGTGTTTCTTATGTCAATAAATTTGACAATCAAGAATATCAAATAAATGCGAAAGTGGTTATTCTTGGAGCGAGCACTTGTGAAACAGCTCGTTTGTTATTGAATTCAAAATCAACAAAACATCCTAATGGTTTAGCAAATAGTTCTGGAGTAGTAGGTCATTACTTACATGATTCTACAGGGGCTGCTTTAGGCGGTGTTATTCCTTCTTTATTTGGACGTAAGCGTTACAATGAGGATGGCGTTGGTGGTATGCACGTGTATACACCATGGTGGTTGGATAATAAAAAATTAGACTTCCCGCGTGGTTATCATATTGAATATTGGGGAGGTATGAGCCAACCTGGTTACGGATTTGGAATGGGCATGCAAGGTTTAAATGGAAAGTTTCAAGTAAATGCAAAAACCAAAGAAGCAGGTGGATATGGTGAGTCATTGAAAGAGGATGTTCGTTTCTTTTACGGTGCAAGTGTTGGAATGGGTGGACGTGGTGAAGCAGTTCCTCGTTTTGAAAACAAGTGTAGTATCGATCCTGATGTAGTTGATAAATTTGGTATACCTGTGTTAAAATTTGATTGTAAGAATTCTGAGTATGAAGTGAAGCAAGCAAAACATATGAAAGAAACCTTCCGTGAAATTATGCATGAAATGGGAGCAGTAATTACATGGGGTGATCAAGATGATGCAAGTAATAAATATGGCTTATCTAATCCAGGTAATATTATTCATGAAGCAGGTACAGTGCGTATGGGTGCCGATAAAAAATCAGCTCCATTGAATGCATTTGGCCAAGCTTTTGATTGTAAAAATTTATTCTGCGTAGATGGTTCGGTATTCACTTCGCAAGCAGATAAAAACATTACATGGACTATTTTAGCATTGTCTATGCGTACTTCAGAATATGTATTGGATCAATTACAAAAACAAAATTTATAATCTAGTTTTTGTAAAAAATAACAACGAAAATTTATAAAATTTTAATTTAAAATATTATGGACAGAAGAAAATCCATCAAAGCGATGATATTAGGAACAGTTTCAACAGCTGTTTTAGTAGAAGCTTGTAAAAATTCTGCCACCACGGTTGCAGAAGTGAATATGGACGATCGTATGCAGGAGGAAAAGGATTATTTAGTCAAAGTAAAAGCGCAGCCTAATTTTTTTACTGCACATGAAATGGCTACTATCACTTTGTTATCTGATATTATTATTCCAAAAGATGCAGTCAGTGGCTCTGCTACAGATGCGAAAGTGCCTGAGTTTATCGAGTTTATTGTAAAAGATATGCCCGATCATCAAGTGCCTATGCGCGGTGGTTTAAAGTGGCTAGACTTACATACCTATAAAAAACATGGCAAAGCATTTACCGAGTGTTCTAGTAAAGAGCAGATAGGTATTGTAGATGAAATCGCTTACCCTGTAAAAGCAGCACCAGAAGTGGCTCAAGGAGTTAGTTTCTTTAATAAAATAAGAGACTTAGTTACAACAGGTTTCTACACTGCAGAAATTGGTGTGAAGGATTTAGGCTATATGGGTAACGTTCCCAATATGTGGGCAGGCGTACCTGATGATGTTTTAAAACATCATGGTCTTGCCTACACAGAGAAAGAGTTAAAAGAGTGTATTTAATTTTTACTAACTGATAGTACTTCCTGCGGCAATGGCTTCACTAGGTTGTACAAAGTATAATTTACCATTGGCATCTTCTGCCATTAAAATCATTCCCTTGCTTTCTATGCCGCGCATTTTGCGGGGTGCTAAATTAGCAACCACCACCACCTGCTTTCCTACAATAGCTGCAGGATCAAAATGCATAGCAATACCAGATAAGATAGTTCTTTTTTCCGTGCCTAAGTCTACTTCTAGTTGAAGTAATTTATCGGCTTTCTCTACTTTTTTGGCTTCTATAATAGTACCCACGCGTAAATCTATTTTACCAAAATCATCAAAAACAATTTCAGGTTTCAAGCTCTTGTCTTTTACCTCTGTTGGGCTTGCTGCTGGAGTGTTGCTATCCATAGTTATTTTTTTAGCGTTGAGATTGCTTTTTAATTGTGTTAATTCTGCTTCTATTTCTTCGTCTTCAATTTTTCTAAATAATAATTCAGGAGGGCGTAAACTGTAACCTACTTTTAATAAATTAAAGCCACCTGCGTTTTCCCATTCCAACATTCTATCTACCACTTTCATCATATAGCACATTTTTTTTGCAGTATAAGGTAAAAAAGGATGAATAAGAATAGCCAGGTTTGCACAAAGTTGCAAACAAGCATGCATGGTGTTGTCTATTTTTGCTTGCGCAGTAGGGTCTGCATCAATATGCTTGGCCAAAATCCATGGCTCCTTCTTTTGCATGTATTGATTGCCAATTCTTGCAAGGTTAATTACTTCAAACTGAGCTTCTCTAAATTTATATTGCTCTAAAAGTTCAGTAATTTTTTCTTTACTTTCTTTAACACTAATCAATATCGCTTGGTCTTCGTCGTCTAAGAATTCAGTGTGAATGGCAGGTACTTTTCCTTTACATAATTTATGCATTAGCACCCAGGTTCTATTCACAAAATTAGCAAAGATGCTTACTAGCTCTCCATTAACAGATTCCTGAAATCCTTTCCAAGTAAACTCGCTATCCTTTGATTCTGGCGCTATAGCAGTTAAATAAAAACGTAAACTATCTGCAAGGCCATTGCCGCCATTGTCTTTTTTTATCCACTTGGTAATAAAATCATCCATTTCAATACTCCAACCTTTTGAAGTACTCATCTTATCACCTTCTAAATTCATGAATTCATTAGCAGGCACATTCTCTGGTAAAATATTCCCATGCAATTTTAACATGATTGGAAAAATGATGCAATGAAAAACAATATTGTCTTTACCTATGAAATGAACCAACTTGGTTTCTTTATCATTCCAATAAGGTGTCCAATCTTTTCCGGTATTTAAAGCCCATTGTTTAGTAGCGCTTATATAGCCAATAGGTGCGTCAAACCAAACGTATAATACTTTTCCTGCACCACTTGCAAGAGGAACTTTTACACCCCAATCTAAATCACGTGTTACGGCTCTAGGTTGTAAACCGCCATCAATCCAGCTTTTACATTGACCTACTACAGCGGCTCTCCAATCTTTTGCATGATCATTTAAAATCCATTCACGTAAAAAATCTTCATGTTTATTTAATGGAAGGTACCAATGAGTTGTTTCTTTTTTAACTGGTGTATTACCACTTAAGGTACTCACCGGATTAATTAATTCTTCAGGGCTTAAACTTTTGCCACATTTTTCGCATTGGTCTCCATACGCTTCGGCATGACCACAATTGGGACATGTACCTTTTATATATCGATCTGCTAAAAAAGTTTGTGTGGCTTCGTCAAAATATTGTTCGCTGGTCTTAGTTTCTAAATCACCTTTTACTTCTAAGTCTTTAAAAAATGCACTTGCCGTTTCGTGGTGTAAAGGATCGCTTGTGCGATGGTAAATATCAAATTCAATCCCTAGGTCTTTAAAATTTTGCTCAATAATAGGATGGTATTTATCTATAATGGCTTGTGCAGTCGTACCTTCTTTAGTTGCTTGGATAGGAATAGCCGTTCCATGTTCATCACTACCGCAAACAAAAACCACGTCTCTTTTCTGGGCTTTCAAATAGCGAACATAGATATCGGCCGGCAAATAAGCGCCTGCTAAGTGGCCAATATGTTTCAGCCCATTCGCATAAGGAAGGGCTGCAGTAATCAAATATCTTTTAGGCGTGTTCATTGCAGCAAAAGTACTTAATATTGTGGTATGATTCAACCGCCGAATATCCAACCGGGAGACCTTATTGGCCTCGTTTGTCCATCAGGTACAATACCCTTGGAAAAAGTGCAAATTTGCATTCAAACCCTTGAAAAATGGGGGTATCAGGTAAAGCTGGGCAAAACGGTAGGTACTAAAAAAGACAGTTTTTCGGGTACCGACGAGGAAAGAAGGCAGGATTTGCAAGGCATGTTAGATGATTCAGCTATAAAGGCAATTTTATGTGCAAGGGGCGGTTATGGGGCGAGCCGAATCATCAACGCTATTAATTTTAAGGGATTTAACAATAGCCCAAAATGGGTGATTGGGTTTAGTGATATCACAGTTTTGCATGCGGCTATTTTACAACAAAATTATATGAGTATTCATGGGCCAATGGCTGCTGCATTTGCCAAAGGAGAAATGGGGGCGCCCTATATTCAATCTTTAAAGGATGTCTTAGAAGGGCATAAAACAAATTATACAATACCGGCGCATGCATTTAATGCAGTGGGTAAGGTCCAAGCCGAGATGGTAGGAGGTAATTTATGTATGATCGCGCACCTAATTGGGTCAGAAAATGCAATCGCAACCAAGGGTAAAATATTATTTATAGAAGATATTGGAGAGCATCATTACAATATAGATAGGCTAATGATTCAGTGCAAGAACGCTGGAATATTCGATCAATTAGCCGGCTTGGTCGTGGGAGGTTTTACCGATTTAAAAGACGCTTCAACGGACTTTGGTGCAACTGCTTATGAGATAATAGCAAGCCATGTTGCAGGGTATTCTTATCCCATTTGTTATGATTTCCCCATAAGCCATGACCTTCCCAATTTTGCTATAAAGCAAGGGGGGCAATACGCGTTAAACATAACAGGCTCAGGCACAAGCCTTGTGGAAGCCTAGATTTTTTAGATTTTTTTAACGTAATTATTAAACAAGCGTTAATATTAAACATTGCGCAGTCTCATTGTAATTATTGCAGTAAATTTGGAGTATAAAATTGAAATACATGAAAAAGTCTTTTTTAAGTTTGGCAGTAGCCCTATTAGTAGGCATTCAAATTTTATTTGCGCAGTCTTATGAAGTAGCTGGTATTGAAAAGTCTGATAAAGAAGATATGCAATATGAAGTGTTAGGCAAAGTAGGTAGTCGTTATTGGATTTATAAAAACGTGGGAGGAGTTGCCACTATTGCGCAGTATAATGATAGAATGCAATTGGTAAAGCAAAATGATTTAGCCTTTATTAAAACCACTAATTTAAATGCCATTGAATTTATAACCAATGCAAATAATGTATATGTTTTTTATCAATTTCAGGTAAAATCAACAGTATATGCTGCAGTGGCAGAATTGAATACGGATGGATTATTAGTGGGAAGTCCTAGGGTGGTAGATACAGCAGATAAAGTAAGACCAGGCTCTCGTGTAAAAGTGTTCAATTTATTGCAAAGTGATGATCGTCAAAAAATGGTTTTATTTAGTGTTAATACAACTCACGCGAATTCCATAAAAGTAAGAGCCATTACTTTAAATAATAATGTAGAAAATATTAATGAAGCTGAAATTAGCATTAATGCGCAAAATAAAAAAAGCAGCTTGTCTGATTTCGCTTTAGACAATAATGGTAATTTATTTTGCTTAAGAAATGTAACGCAAGAAAATACAGCCCCGGCGGTAAGTTTAGTTTACTTATCAGCTAATGGGTCGGAGGTAATAGAATCTTCTATATTAAATAATAGCTTGTTGCTTGATGATATAAGAGTAAAAATTGATAATAAAGCAGGGCATGTTATTTTAAACTCCTTTTATGCAACATCTAAAAAAGGAAATATTGAAGGCTTATACTCTTATGTATGGGATATCAATAATAAAAAAGAAGTACTTACTAATTCTAATCGATTCACAGATGCAGTGAGGGCCTTGGTAACCAATAAAAGAAATTTGAAAGATGCTTTTGATATGTTTTACTTAGACAAAGTGAGTACGCAAGCTGACGGAAGTTTTGTAGTGGTAAGTGAAGCAGCTGAATCTTATTCAAACAGAACAATGTTTTCAAGATGGGATTATTTTTACGGCGGACCTTTTTATAATCCTTTTATGTTTAATTATTGGAACAGACCTTTTGGTTTTTATCCATGGGCTAGATTTGGCTGGGGTCCCAGCGCTTTTATGTGGAATAGATGGATGAATCCTTATGCTTCATTTGGTTATCCAAGTGTTACCTATAATGCCAATAACATTGCTTTAATTTCATTTGATATTAAAGGTAATTTGCAATGGGTAAAGACGATTGATAAAAAGCAATCTGATCAAAATGTGGATCAATTTATAGGCTATGGTTCTATTCAAAATGAAGCTGGTATGAGCTTTGTATACCATCAAAAACAAAAAGGAGTACATCAATTAATTGTAAATACGCTTACTAAAGAAGGGCAATTGGTAAAAGGTAATTCTATTGTTTTGAATGAGAAAAATTATGAGTGGATGCCAAAAATGTTAAAGCAAGTGGGAGAACATGAAGCCATTTTGCCTTATCAGTTTAAAAATAAAATTGGGTTTGCTAAAATTCAATTAAAATAATCGCAGGTGGTTTTTTTATTCAAAGACAAATCTGATATAAACTTAATTTTTCTACTATTATTAAGTGTCGCTTTGCATTTTCATGTATGGGTGCATCCACCACAGATAATAGCCAATGAATCTGATGGGTTGCTTTCGTATTTTTTATTACATTATATAAAAAATTTATCCCCCTTAGTTTTAATACTTATTTTTCATACTATTATTTTAAGTCAAGCTATAAGATTAAATATATTGTTGAGTAACTTTAAAATGTTTCAGCAAATAAGTTATGTCCCAGCTTTTACATATATTATTTTAACTGCCATGTTCCCTTATTGGGATGTCATTAGTGCTGGATTAATTGCCAATTCCTTTGTGATTTGGATATTGGTTAAATTATTGCGTTTATACGATCAAAATCAGCCAAAGTCATTAGAATTTAATATTGGATTAATAGTTGGCTTGTCCATTATTCTATACGAACCCATTGCAATTTTAATTCCAGTAGTTTTATTTGCATTAATTATTATAAGACCTTTTAAATTAGCAGAATGGTTGGTACTCATTATGGGGGTACTACTTCCTTTTTATTTTATTTTCACCTATGTTTTTTTAACTTCAAACACTGCAGAATTCAGACATTTTTTACCCAAGTTAGATTGGAAAAATCCATTGGTGCAACCAAGTTTTAATGTGATAGTTGCATTGATAGTTATGGGGGTGCAATTAATAGCAGGCTTTTTTTATTGGAATGAGCAACAATCCCGTTTTATCATTCAAGTGAGAAAATATTGGGGAGTGATATTCTTATTGTTAATGCTAACTTTTTTTCAACCCATCCTATTTTCGGTACAGGCTTTGTATGCCTCCGCTATTGTGATAGCCCCGCTGGCTTGTTTTATTAGCTTCGCATATGCAACCCCCAAGCGCTTATTTATCCCAAATTTGCTATTCTGGGCTGGGGTGGGCGTTATTGTGTATAACCACCTTGGGTAAGTGAAGAATTTAACTTACTATTTTTAAGGGTTTTTGGTACCTTTGAACCTTAGTTTTAAGCAATAAAATATTACACCTATGAAGTTTGGCGTTTTAGTTTTTCCTGGATCTAATTGCGATAGAGATATGCAAGATGCATTAGAGAACGACCTTGGCTATCCTGTTGAAATGTTATGGCATAAAGACAGCGATTTATCTCATTTTACAACCGATGATTGTATTGTACTTCCGGGTGGTTTTTCCTATGGAGATTATTTACGTTGTGGAGCCATTGCCAAATTTAGTCCCATGATGAAATCGGTTATTGAATTTGCCAATAAAGGCGGAAAAGTATTGGGAGTATGTAATGGCTTTCAAATATTATGTGAAAGTGGATTATTGCCAGGTGCTTTATTGCAAAATGCCAATCAGCAATTTATTTGTAAAAATATTTTTATAAAAACAGATAAAAGCGAGTCTTTACAAATACCTATTGCGCATGGCGAAGGCAGATATTATGCCGATGATGCTACGCTAAAGCATTTAGAAAAGAACAATCAAATTTTATTTCGTTATTGCGATGAAAATGGAAAAGTAGGGGGCCATTCAAACCCTAACGGATCTACAATGGATATTGCGGGCATTTGCAATGACAATAGAAATGTATTTGGTATGATGCCACATCCTGAAAGAGCCACATCTGATATATTAAGTAATATTGATGGTAAAAAAGTATTTGAAATATTGGGATTGAAAAACTAAAGGGTAGATTTTTTTAACAATGTAGTATGAATATGAAAAAAATAATAGTGTTGCTTTTAGGTGTAGTATTTACGTTACAAGTAAATGCACAAAAACCTAATCCGGTTAAATGGACTTTTGCTGCTGTAAAAAAATCAGATAAGCAATATGAAGTAACTGCTACAGCTACTATTGATGCGACTTGGCATGTATACTCTCAATTTGTAAAAGGCGGTCCTATACCTACTAGTTTTAAATTTAGTAAAAACCCATTAATTCAATTGGTTGGTAAAACAAAGGAAAATGGCAAGTTGCAGAAAATGTTTGATAAAAATTTCAATGCAGAAATTTCTTATTTCAGTAATAAAGTAGATTTTGTTCAAATAGTAAACTTAAAAGTAGCAAGTAAAACCAATTTAGCTGGTGAAGTGGAATATACTGTTTGTAATGATGATCGTTGTTTGCCACCTGCAAAGGTTTTCTTTGAAGTAGCCTTGCATTAATTCATTCTTTAATTAAATCATTTTGAATAAGATACTTGCTTCATTTGCATTTTTGATTATAAGTCTATTTGCAATCAATGTACAAGCGCAAGATCCTGTCATTGCATCTGCCAAAGCAGTGGTAGTAAATGATAGTACGTATACTATAAAAGCAAATTTGCAAATTAAAGAAGGCTGGCATGTATATGGAGATAATCCAGATGGTTTAAATGCGCCAACTTTTACAGCTGGCATAGAAACCGCTCAATTTAAAGCTGCTGCTTCTTTTATAACTAAGTCAATAAAGCAAAAGGATGTTTTATTTAAGGAAGCCTTTGTATATACTAATTCAGTTGACTTTGAACAATCCATCCTTATTAAGGGCTTTCAGCCAGACAGTTTAAAAATAATCATATCGGTGAATGTAGCAAAAGCCGATTCCTTCCTTGCTATAGAAATTCCCGTTTCGGTTGCATTAGCCAATGGTAAAAAAGTAACTGGCTTTCAATTGCTTTTACCTGCAGCTGCCACCCAAGCCTCAAGCGATGATTGTGGAACAGGGGCATCAAGCACCAATAGTAGTTCTAGTCCTTGGGAATTATTGTTACTTGGTTTTTTGGGCGGATTAATTGCTTTAATTACACCTTGTGTTTTTCCTATGATACCCGTAACAGTTTCTTTTTTTACCAAGCGTTCTAAAACAAGAAAGCAGGGAATTAAAAATGGGTTATTGTATGGTGTTAGTATTTTTTTAATTTATGTATTAGCGAGCTTGCCATTTCATATTGTAGGCAATGTGCAACCAGAAATTTTTAATAGTATCTCTACCAATCCTTGGTTAAATATTATTTTCTTTATTATTTTTATAGTTTTTAGTATATCCTTTTTTGGATTTTTCGAAATCTCTTTACCAAGTGGTATAGCCAATAAGGCCGATGCTAAAAGTGGATTAGGAAGTTTGGCAGGAATTTTCTTTATGGCCATCACATTAGCCATTGTTTCTTTTTCCTGTACAGGACCCATTTTAGGAACCTTGCTGGTAGGCTCTTTACAAGGAGGTGCTTGGGCATTAACCTATGGCATGGCTGGTTTTGGTCTTGCTTTAGCATTGCCATTTTCTTTATTTGCCATATTTCCGCAATGGCTACAAAGTTTACCTAAATCGGGTGGATGGTTGGATACTGTGAAAAAAGTATTGGCCTTTTTAGAGTTAGCATTGGCCTTTAAATTTTTATCCAATGCCGATTTAGTACAACATTGGGGACTACTCAAAAGAGAAGTATTCTTGGGTATTTGGGCAGTAATAAGTATTGCATTAGCCCTTTATCTAAGAGGACTTTTATTATTACCGCATGATGTTAAAGGAGTAAAAATTTCAAGAGTAAGAAAAATATTGGGAGACTTGGCTATAGTGTTTGGTCTTGTATTAATTGTGGGCATGGCCCCCAAAAATACTTATTTATTAAAATTCTTAAGTGGCTTTCCACCTCCTACGCATTATAGTTTATTTACCAACAATAAAGACCAAGTTGGCTTACACGCCAATGTGGTAAATGATTATGACAAAGCGGTACAATTATCCAAGGAGCAAAACAAACCTATTCTAATAGACTTTACTGGATGGGCTTGTGTGAATTGTCGTAAGATGGAAGAGAATGTCTGGACAGATCCTGCAGTGATGGCTTATATACAGAATAATTTTATTTTAGTTTCCTTGTATGTAGATGATAAAGCGTTGTTACCTGTTGACAAGCGTTTTACATATACTACGAAAGCTGGCACTCAAAAAGAAATTATAAGTATTGGAGATTTATGGGCAACTTTTCAAACAGAAAACTTTAATCAGTCTACACAGCCATTATATGTAGTAATGAGTCCTGCGCAAAAAATACTATCCAACCCTGTTGGTTATACGCCCGATGTTAAAGAATATTTGAATTGGCTACAATGTAGTGCTAGTAAATCAAACCTACAGGCTCATGCCGCGCTCGGTCATCATCTTCCTTAAGTTAATTAAACCATAACGCATTCTTCCTAATGCAGTATTAATACTACAGTTAGTCATTTGCGCAATTTCTTTAAAGCTTAAGTTGGCATAATGTCTTAGCACAATAATCTCTCTTTGTTCTTCTGGTAAAAGATCAACTAGTTCTTGAATATTTTTATGTGTTTGACTGCGCGTCATTTTATAATCGGCAGGGTGGTCGGCATGTTTGATGATCTCGAATAAATCCTGATCATCGCTTGTTTTAATAGTGGGAGTACGTTTTACTTTTCTAAAGTGGTCCACTACAAAGTTGTGAGAGATGCGTAAAGCCCAAGGTAGAAATTTGCCTTCTTCTGCGTATTTTTTTTGTTGAAGGTTGTCAATGACTTTTATAAGTATTTCTTGAAAAAGATCTTCGGCTAAGTAGCTGTCCTTAACCATAAATAAAATGGCGTTGTAAATTCTATTTTGGTGGCGCTCTAATAAGGCGTCAAAAGCGCGAGAATTGCCGTCTTGAAAAGATTGAATGAGTTCGTTGTCTGAAAGTTGAAGTTCTTTGTTCATTGTTTTTAGGGTAGGTTTCGATGGGTTAGTACAAGCAAATTACAGTCTATAAGCATCGAATATCCATTTGTGGAAAACAAGAAAAATAGTTAAAAGCTATCCACATTCTCAGTAATAATAGCGGGTACAAATTCCTACAACTAAATGGCAGGGAATTTGTTATTTTGCTATATGGCTGGAAGTAAAAAAATACAAAAAGCAGGGGTAGAAAATAATGACATTCAAGTAGTGGGTGCAAGGGTGCATAATTTAAAAAATGTAACTGTTTCATTTCCGCGCAATCAATTTATAGTGGTCACGGGGGTTTCTGGAAGTGGTAAATCATCCTTAACCATTGATACCTTATTTGCCGAGGGGCAGCGGCGCTATGCAGAAAGTTTATCTTCTTATGCCAGACAGTTTATGTCTCGCATGGGTAAACCCGATGTAGATTATATAAAGGGTTTGTGTCCAGCCATTGCCATTGAGCAAAAAGTAGTAACGCGAACCCCAAGAAGTACGGTGGGCAGCATGACCGAAATATATGATTATTTAAGGGTGCTATATGCCAGAGTGGGAAAAACCATCTCACCCATTAGCGGACAGGAAGTAAAAAAGCAGGACGTTCAGGATGTATTGGACTTTATTCAAAAAGGGAAGGCGGGAGACAAAATGGTTATCATTGTCCCCTTTAAACAGCAAGCCAAAAGAGATATACAAGAGGAGCTAAATATTTTATTACAAAAAGGGTTTGCTAGGATATATTTAAGAGCTGCTAATGCAACGGCTAAGTCAGCGACGACATCCACTATTCTTAGAATAGAAGATGCATTAGCCATGACCAAGGCGGAAATTACTAAAACCATTAAGGCCCATGATGTATATGTGTTAATTGATCGATTGGTGGTTAAACAATTTGATGAAGATGATATTCACCGAATAAGTGATTCTATAGGAACGGCTTTTTATGAAGGGGAGGGGATGTTATGGGTGGAACAAAATGATACTATTTTAAAAACTTTTAATAATAAGTTTACTTTAGATGGAATAGAATTTGACGAACCAAGTCCTAATTTATTTTCTTTCAATAATCCTTACGGTGCTTGTCCAACCTGTGAAGGGTATAGTCAGGTTTTGGGCATTGATGAAAATTTAGTGATACCTAATACCAACTTATCGGTCTATGATGGCGGGGTAGCGCCATGGAAAGGAGAGAAATTAGTTTGGTGGAAAGATCAGTTTGTAAAAGAAGCAGGCAAAGCTGGATTCCCGATACATCAACCCATCAATAAATTAACAAAGACACAAGTAACTCAATTGTGGAAGGGCTTAGGCAAGGCATTGGGAATAGATGCTTTTTTTGAAGATGTAAAAGCACATTTGTATAAAGTACAATTCAGGGTAATGTTAAGTCGGTATCGTGGCAGAACCAATTGTCCCGATTGTGAAGGATATCGTGTGCGTAAGGAAGCCTTGTATGTAAAAATTGCAGGCAAACATATTGGAGAATTATGTGCGATGCCCGTAAAGGATTTACAAGTTTGGTTTGCTGCGCTAAAATTAACTGCACATGATGCACAAGTAGCAAAAAGATTATTAATTGAATTAGAACAGCGCATACAAACTTTAATGGATGTAGGATTGGGCTATTTAACATTATCTCGTTTGGCAAATAGTTTAAGTGGAGGCGAAAGTCAGAGAATACAATTAACAAGATGTTTGGGAAGCAATTTAACCAATTCTTTGTATATTTTAGATGAGCCAAGTATTGGATTGCATTCTAGAGATACAGAACGACTTATTAAAGTATTACAAAATTTAAGAGATTTAGGCAATACCGTGGTGGTGGTGGAACACGATGAGCAAATTATGCGACATGCAGATCATATAATCGACATGGGGCCACTAGCAGCGCACCAGGGCGGAGAAGTAGTAGCAGTAGGCAATGCAGTAGCATTGATAAAAGATAAAGAAAGTTTAACGGGGAAGTATTTAGGAGGCACATTGTCTATTCCTATTCCAGCAAAAACAAGAATTTCAAAACACTTTATAAAAATAGAAGGGGCTTATTTGCATAATTTAAAAAGTATTGATGTACAATTTCCTTTGCATAGTTTATGTGTAGTGAGTGGTGTAAGTGGAAGTGGAAAAACAACTTTGGTAAAACAAGTGTTGTATAATGCGTTGTTAAAAGCAAAAGAATTACCTACAGAAATGGTAGGAGGTTATAATGCTTTAAGTGGCGATTTGCATTTGATAGATCAAATAGAAATGGTAGATCAAAATCCCATTGGAAAATCATCGCGTAGTAATCCAGTGACATATATAAAAGCCTACGATGCCATCAGAGATTTATATTCCAAACAAGCGCTGTCTAAAATTAGAGGCTTCTTGCCCAAGCATTTTTCTTTTAATGTAGATGGAGGAAGGTGTGATACTTGTAAAGGAGAAGGAGAGCAATTGGTAGAGATGCAATTTTTAGCCGATGTGCATTTAACCTGCGAGGATTGTGGTGGGAAAAGATTTAAAGAAACGGTATTAGAAGTACAGTATAAGGGAAAAAATATTTATGAAGTATTGGAGATGAGTGTGGATGAAGCCATTTCATTTTTTAGTGAAGAAAAAAACATCGTATTTGCGATAAGTCCATTACAAGAAGTGGGTTTGGGGTATGTAAAGTTGGGACAAAGTAGTAGCACCTTAAGTGGAGGCGAAGCGCAAAGAGTAAAGCTAGCTAGCTTTTTAGGCAAGGGCAAAGCAAGTAATAAAATGTTATTCATCTTTGACGAGCCCACTACCGGATTACATTTTCACGATATCCATAAATTATTAAAAGCTTTTAATGCATTAATAGAGCAAGGACATTCATTAATAGTGGTCGAACACAATACCGATGTCATTAAAGTAGCCGACTGGGTAATAGACATGGGCCCCGAGGCAGGCGATGGTGGTGGCACTGTGGTTTATGCCGGTGTACCCAAGGGTTTGGCCAAGTGTAAAGCCTCTCAAACAGGGAAGTATTTAGATTAATTTCTATGTAACTTATTTAATATCAATGAATTAGGTAAAATTACTCACCTAATTTAAAATTTCTTGTGATATTTTTGTTGTAACTAAAAAATAGTTGCAATTTTGTATGACAAAGAAAGATAAACTACTAGTAAGATTCTTAAGTATACCTAAGGATTTTACATTTGACGAGTTGAGTACATTATTACAAAATATGGGCTTTGAAGTTGAAAATAAAGGCAAAACGTCTGGATCAAGAGTTGCTTTTGTTCATGTAAATTTTAATAAACATATTTTAATACATAAACCTCACCCAGGTAAAATTATCAATAGAGTTTATTTGAAGAACATAATAGTTGATCTTACTTTAAAACAAATTATATGAATAATACATTAAAATATAAAGGATTTTACGCATCAGTTGTCTTTAGCGACGAAGACAATCTTTTATTTGGCAAAATAGAAGGGATAGATGATTTAATAATGTTTGAAGGTTCTTCGGTTTCGGAATTAAAAAAAATGTTTAAGGAAGCCGTAGAAGATTATGTAGAAATTTGCGAACAAACAAATAAGCCTTGTTTAAAAAGTTTCAAAGGATCTTTTAATGTTCGCGTAAAGCCAGATATACATAGAAAGGCTGCAATGCTTGCTACAATGAAAGGTATTAGTTTAAATCAATTGGTTCAAAAAGCTATTGAGAAGGAATTAGAAGCTGCCTAGTAAAATTAGTTTACCCTATCTTAATCTATCTGCGCTTTTGACTTTCATTTCGTCTTTATAAATATTGACAACGGCCATTATTTGTAAAATGGGCAATATAAATAAAGCGAGAGATGGCAAGGTAAAGCCACCGCCTGGATTGGCTATAACTACTTTATAAATGAAATAGCCAATGAGTACAGACAATAAAAAATTAACAAGCACTACTTTTAATTGCAACATTCGATTGCCATATAAAAAGATGGTGATAAACGATAAACAAGCACTAAAAGCCAAGGAGATAAGCGTACTATATTGGGCACTACCATTTATTTCTAGAGCTAAAGGTGTTGGGGTATAATAAAAAGGAAAACGCAATGCAGAAAATGCTGCTGCGCTAGCTAATAAAAGCCAAATGGTTTGAATTCTTTGTATCATGGTATAAAGTTAAACTATTTAAAATAAAAAAACCTCCAGATAAAGGGAGGTTTTTTTATTTGAGCGCTATTCAGTTTTATTAACTGATTAAACTCATGCTTTATTCAGTTAATAATTTATCCAAGCTCAGGATACAATACAAATTGTTCCATAAACTTATTCACCTCTTTCTTAGTATCGGCTAAAATAGTTTCGTTGTCTGCGTTCATTAACACTTTGTCTATAGCTTCCACTACAAAAGGAATATGAGTTTCAGTCATACCACGCGTAGTAATAGCAGCCACACCAAAACGAATTCCAGAAGTAACAAAAGCCGATTTATCGTCGTAAGGCACCATATTTTTATTTGCAGTAATATCGGCATGTCCTAAAACCTGCTCTGCCTTTTTACCACTAATATTTTTATTACGTAAATCAATCAACATTAGATGGTTGTCTGTTCCACCACTTATAATTTCATATCCTTTTGCAACAAAGGCTGCTGCCATGGCTTTCGCATTTGTTTGTACTTGCTTTTGATACACCATAAATTCATCAGACAATATTTCTCCAAAAGCTATGGCTTTAGCAGCAATCACGTGTTCTAATGGGCCACCTTGTGTTCCTGGAAAAACTGCCATATCAATTACATTGGACCACAATCTTAAATTGCCTTTTACATCTTTTAATCCTAAAGTATTTTCACCATCCTTCGCCATCATAATCACGCCACCACGTGGGCCTCGTAAAGTTTTATGTGTAGTAGAAGTAACAAAATGACAATGATTAAATGGAGAACTTAATAATCCTTTCGCAATTAAACCTGCTGGGTGAGCAATATCTGCTAAAACAAAAGCGCCTACTTCGTCAGCAACTTTTCTAATTCTAGCATAGTCTATATCACGGCTGTAAGCACTCGCTCCACAAATAATTAATTTAGGCTTATGCGCTCTTGCTTGACTTTCCAACATATCGTAGTCAATCAATCCAGTTTCTTTTACCACGCCATAAAAATGTGGAGTATAAGTTTTACCAGAAAAATTTACAGCACTACCATGCGTTAAGTGACCACCCATACTTAGGTCTAAACCTAAGATAGCATCACCAGGTTGTAAAATAGCTAACATAACTGCTGCGTTTGCTTGCGCACCACTATGTGGTTGCACATTCGCATATTCAATTCCAAAAACTTCCTTTAAACGATCAATGGCTAAAGTTTCTGTTTTATCTACAATTTCACATCCACCATAATAACGACGACCTGGATACCCTTCGGCATATTTATTGGTCATCACGCCACCCATTGCTTGCATCACTTGTAAGCTGGTAAAATTTTCAGAAGCAATTAATTCAATGCCTCTTCTTTGGCGTTCTAATTCTTGGCGGATGATGTCAAATACAAGGGTATCTCTTTGCATGGCTTGAAATTTTTAGTATACTGTTTTTGCAAAAATAATTCATTAATAAGCCTAGTCAAAGCCCAACTTTCAACAGTTGACGACCTAATATCCACATTTTCAACTGGTTTAGTCTAATTTGCCTAAATCGGGCTCTAATTTGTACTATTACTAACAGTTATTTGCTACTTTTATCACCCCCTAAAAAGTAAACAATGAAGGCTATTATTCCCGTTGCTGGAGCAGGCGCAAAACTCCGCCCTCATACTTATACGCAGCCCAAGGCGCTCATACCTATTGCAGGTAAAACCATACTTAGTTTTATTGTTGATCAATTTAAAGAAGTGGGTGTTACGGAATTTATTTTTATTGTTGGGTATTTGGGAGAAAAGATTCAGGACTATGTACAAACAACGTATCCAAATTTAACAACACATTTTGTGTACCAAAATGATCGTCAGGGTACAGCACATGCAATTGAATTGGCAAAAGCTATTGTTGGAAATGACGAAGTATTTATTTCTTTGGGGGATACCATATGTGAATTTGAAATTAAAGAAATATTGGAGAGTCCCTATAGTATGTTAGGTATCAAAAAAGTAGATGACCCTCGTCAATTTGGTGTGGTAGAAATGAATGAAGAAAACTTCATTGAACATGCTGTTGAAAAACCAGCTATACCAAAAAGTAATAATGCATTAGTAGGTTTATATAAAATAAAAGAGTCGAAAATTTTATTTGAATGTTTCCAGCAACTTTTTACCGATAACATAAAATCAAATGGCGAATACAATTTAACCGATGCCATTGATTGTATGATTAAAAAAGGGGTGCAGTTTAAAGGTTTTAAAGTAAAACATTGGTATGATTGCGGTAAGAAAGAAAATTTATTAGAAGCCAATGCGGTACTGCTTAAAAAAACCGGAGGATTAGCGGTTAAGCCTGAAGACTATCCCAATAGTATTATTATAGCACCTGTAAGCATTGCGGAAGGTTGTGTAATTGAAAATTCTATTATTGGTCCGCATGTGACTATTGGCAACAATACTACCATTAAAAGTTCGGTGGTGAAAGAAAGTATTATTGGTTCGTATACTACATTAGACGAAGTGGTTTTAGATAATTCATTAATTGGAAGCGATGCGGCAGTGAAAGGATTAAGCCGTACCTTAAACATTGGCGATAACACAGAAATTGATTTTGGGTAATCGTATATAAGTTTATTTATTCTGACATGGAATTTGAAAATCGAATTACGAAATTGTTTGCAATTGACTTGCCTATTATTCAAGCAGGTATGGTATGGGCAAGTGGATGGGAATTAGCCAGTGCAGTTAGTCATGCAGGTGGTTTAGGCATCATTGGTGCGGGTAGTATGTACCCGGAAGTATTAAGAACGCATATTCAAAAAACAAAAAAAGCTACGAGTAAACCCTTCGCGGTAAACCTCCCCATGTTGTATCCCGATTTGCAAGCGCATATCAATATTATCATTGAAGAAAAAGTACCCATAGTTTTTACAAGTGCAGGTAATCCTACAAAATGGACAAGCACTTTAAAAGCTGCAGGTTGTGTAGTGGTGCATGTAGTAAGTAGTGCGCAGTTTGCACTTAAGGCCGAAGCGGCTGGCTGTGATGCAGTGGTAGCAGAAGGCTTTGAAGCGGGTGGACATAATGGAAGAGAAGAAACAACTACTATGGTTTTAATACCTATGGTGTGCAAAGCAGTAAAAATTCCTGTTATTGCAGCAGGTGGTATTGCCAATGGAGCGCAAATGTTAGCAGCTTTTGCACTTGGTGCAGAAGCAGTTCAAATAGGATCTCGTTTTGTTTGCACAACAGAATCATCTGCGCATATACATTTTAAAAATGCTATTATAGCTTCAAAAGAAGGGGCCACTGAATTAGGATTAAAATCATTGGCGCCTGTGCGTTTTTTAAAAAATCAATTTGCCAATGAAATTTTATCCTTTGAAAAGCAAGGAGCGACTAAGGAACAGTTGGCAGAGCGTTTGGGTAAAGGACGAGCCAAACAGGGTATGTTCGAAGGAGATATGGAAAATGGAGAATTAGAAATTGGACAAGTCACTGCTATGATAGATTCCATACAACCAGCTGCGGATATTGTAAAAGAAATTTGGAAAGATTTTACTGCTGGTGTCGATCATTTAAAATCGCTTCCCATAAGTAGATCTTTTTAAAGTAAATCTTTTTAGTGAATTCAGTTTTGTGTAAACTTCTTGATTAAGCGTCTTTATGCAAGTAAATTGAATTGGCTTGTGCTACACATGTCATTACTATATCATTAATACAAACATGTTTAGGAACATTTGCAACATACCATGCGGTATCTGCAATATCTTCTGCTTGTAAAGATTCATAGCCAACGTATACCGCAGCCGCTTTTGCAGCGTCGCCTTTAAAGCGTACCAAAGAAAATTCTGTCTCTACTGCACCAGGATGAATTGCAGTTACTTTTATTTTATATTTTAATAAATCAATTCTTTGTGCCTTAGTGATAGCATCTACTGCATGTTTAGAAGCGCAGTAAACATTGCCGTCTTTGTATACTTCTTTGCCTGCAGTACTACCAATATTTATAATATGCCCCTGTTGTTTTATTAAAAAGGGCAGTACTGCTCTGGTGGTGTATAGCAATCCCTTTACATTGGTATCAATCATTGTTTCCCAATCATCCATATTTGCATTTTCAAATGAATCTCTTCCCAAAGCTAATCCTGCATTGTTCACCAATAAATTAATGGCTTGCCATTCAGCTGGCAAGTTCTCCAGCTGTTGAAAAACAGCTTCTTTGTTTCGAACATCAAAAACTAAAGACAAAGTTTTTACACTATATTTTTTTTCAATAGCTGCAGCAACAGCTTCCAATTTTTCTTTTCTGCGTGCAGTTATAATTAAGTTCCAGCCACCTGCTGCAAATTTTTCAGCAATTGCTTTACCAAATCCTGAACTAGCGCCAGTGATTAAAATAATTTTTGACATACTATCTATTTTAAAATAAGTTATTGTTTCTTAAATAATGAAATTAAGCGTCCTTTTTCCACCAAACGGTAATTTAATAAAAGTGCCGTAGCTATTAATGCCCATACTTCTTTTGAAAAATGTTGAGGAAGCCAATAGCTAGTAAGGATAAGGCTTATAATGGATGCTAAAAATAACAAGCCAATCTGACCAATTATTTTATTGGGAATAAAGTAGAAAACGAGGGCAATCAAATATAAAGGGTGCATCCACATTAAATTGTAGTTCTGATAGCAGGCGGTATGTTTTGAAAATAAACTCATATACACCATCAAGCTACCGCCCAATGTAAATGATAATAATAAAACTACATCCATCACTTTAGCTAAGCGTTGTGTGGTAAGACTATTCCATCTTGAAAAGAATGCATATACTACTACTATAAACAGCAATATAAAAAATGGTGTATTGCCAGTAGTGGCTGTTTCGGTTGCGAATTTTAACACATTTTCTTTGGCTACTAAACGTCCTGTTGTGGCTACTTGTTGGTGTAATAAAAAAGGTAAAAAGGCAGCTTGATAATCGCTAGGTTTTTGATCTGAATAAGCGCCTAATAATAAATCAATACCTAGTCCAATCCAAGGCAGGCCTTGCTGGTAGGGGGCGCTAACTACTTCCGATCGGAAAGATTTAATAGAAAGTGAAGTGGGTTGAAAATTACTATTTTTAAACAAGCCATCTTTAATTCTGGTAGTGCAATTGTCGGTAATAAAATTATATAAATAGAAGCGGTTATCGCCAATCATATTCACTTGAAGGGCTGTATACCATTTAATTTTTTCGGCAGTACTCAACTTTAATACTTGCTCGTATACATTTCTTTTCTCGTATTGATATTCTGTTAGGAAATCGGCATAGTTATTAACGGATACAAAATAAAGTAAATCTCCTTTTACAAATTTGGCAATAAAATTAGGCTCGTTAAAATTAAAAGTACCATAATTAAAAACAATATCGGTATTGTTAACGCTATCCACTACTCTGACTGCAGTATGCCCCCAAGTGGTATAAATATCTGAACCTGCTGCGCAGGTGATAATACTAAATTGAATACGTGGCTTTAAAGCGTTTGTATCTAGAGCTTGCGCCTGCACTTGTACAATGCAAATAGCAGATAGTAAAAATAGAAAAATATATTTTTTCAAGGCCCGGATTATAAAGCGTGAATTATTTCTTACTATAGTTAGGAGCTTCTCTAGTAACTTCTACATCGTGCGTATGACTTTCTCTCATACCTGCATTGGTAATTTGAACAAATGTGGCATTTTGTAAATCTTTTACATTTTTTGCCCCGCAATACCCCATGCCAGCTTTAAGTCCTCCTACATATTGATAAACAATTTCATGTAAGTTTCCTTTGTAAGCAACACGACCTTCGATTCCTTCTGGAACATATTTTTTGGAATCAGATTCGTTTTCTTGAAAATATCTGTCGCCACTTCCTTGACTCATGGCGCCAATACTTCCCATTCCACGATACCCTTTAAATTTACGTCCTTCGTATATAATCGTTTCACCAGGACTTTCTTCGGTTCCCGCAAAAACACTTCCCATCATTACACAATTAGCACCTGCGGCTAATGCTTTAACCATATCACCTGTATAACGAATACCACCATCAGCAATAATAGGAATGTTTTTTCCTTTCAATGCTTTAGCAGCTTCCATGATAGCAGTTAATTGCGGTACACCTGCACCGGCAACAATACGCGTAGTACAAATACTTCCAGGCCCTATACCCACTTTAACAGCATCGGCACCTGCATTGGCCATGGCTAGTGCGCCTTGGGCAGTGGCAACATTGCCTGCAATGACAGGTAAGTTCTTATAAGTTTTCTTTAATAATTTTAGTGCTTCAATAACGCCTTTGCTATGACCGTGTGCGCTATCTAAGGAAACGATATCAACGCCAACACTTTGTAAAGCTGCTGCGCGCTCTAATAAATCTTTAGTTATACCAAGTGCGGCACCTACTAATAAGCGACCAATTTTATCTTTCACTGCATTAGGGAAAGCACTTAATTGTAAAATATCGCGATAAGTAATTAAACCAATTAATTTTCCTTGTTTATTTACAACTGGTAATTTTTCAATTTTATATTGACGAAGAATTTTTTCTGCTTTTCTTAAGTCGGTTCCTTCTGGTGCAATGACTAAGTTTTCTTTAGTCATTACTTCGCTTACTTTACGTTTACGATCTGTTTCAAAACGTAAATCACGATTGGTTAAAATACCTACTAACTTATTGGTCTTATCAATAATAGGAATACCACCAATTTTATTTTCCTTCATTAATTTTAAAGCATCCCCTATGGTGGCAGTTACTTCCAGGGTAATAGGATCTACAATCATTCCACTTTCACTACGCTTCACTTTACGAACTTGTTCAGCTTGTCTTTCAATACTCATGTTTTTGTGTAAAATACCAATGCCGCCTTCGCGCGCTAAGGCAATTGCTAAATGAGCTTCTGTAACGGTATCCATTGCAGAAGATAAAATAGGAACATGTAATTGTATGTTCTTGGTAAGCTGTGAGTGAATATTTACTTCAGAAGGAAGTAATTCTGAATAAGCGGGCATTAACAATACGTCATCAAAAGTTAAGCCTTGACCAAAAATGCGGGAGTTGTTTGTAGTATTTCTTGTTGCCATAGGCAAAGATAGGGCCTTGGATTATTTAGGCAAAATCCTTTTTTTAGCGTTTACTATATAAATTACCAGCTAATAACTGAATTTGACCTTTAATTTCAAGGCCTAAAAGCAGGTTGGAAAGCAAACTACTATTGATTTTTAATTGATTAGCAATTACTTCCATATGTACAGGGCCATGAATGGCTATATGTTGTAAAACTCGTTCCGATTCGGTTAAAACCATAAAATCTAGTTGTATTTGAGGGGTTGTAAGCTCTTTTATTGGCCATTGCATGTTTTCTAATAAGCTTGTAACATCATGGTAAATGTGTGCTTTATCTCTTTTAATTAAGGCCAAACAACCCTTGCTTTTGGGATCATGAATTTTACCGGGTACAGCAAATACTTCTCTATTATAATCAAAAGCAATATTTGCGGTAATCATACTTCCCCCCTTAACATCAGTTTCAACAACTAATGTGGCATCGCAGATGCCCGCCACAATTCTGTTTCTTTTAGGGAAACAATAAGGAAGAGGGCTACTGCCTTTTCTCGATTCGGTAATTAATCCGCCATTATTCATTATATCAATGGCTAATTTTCTATGTTCATTTGGATAAATTTGATCTAGTCCATGCGCGAGTACGCCCCAGGTAGGAATTTTATTTTCTAAAGCTTTTTGATGTGCAATGCCATCAACACCTAAAGCCATGCCGCTAATAATGCCAATGTTTAAATGTGTAAGACCTTCCATTAGTTCCTGAATAATTTTACCCACTTGAATGGTATGTTGTCTTGTGCCCACAACACTTAATAAATAAGGCAAGTTAAATTGATCGCTTCCTTTAACAAATAATAAAGTTGGCGCATCAATACAATGCTTCAAACGATTCGGATAATTTGCATCCATTACGGAGATGCATTTTATTCCATGTTTGGAAATAAAATTTACTTCAGCTGCAGCTTCTTGCAATGGCCATGTACTAAGTAAACTATTTTTTTGAACAAAGTTTACTTCAACAAATGCGTTTTTTTGTTTTTGCCTTTCATTATAAATAGCAATGCCTGATCCATAAAATTCAAAAACACTTTTTCTTTGGATGTCGTTAAAGCCTGGCAACATTGTAAAAGCAATGGCATATAGGTTTTCGTCTGTCATGCAACAAACATCCACTAATTAATAACATGGAAGCAGCGTATTTATACGCATTAAGGAATGGTAATGGTAAAGCTAGTACGTCTATTTTTTGCCCGACCTTCTTCGGTAGCATTGTCGTCAATGGGTTGCGTGTCCCCTAAGCCATTGGTGCAAATTCTTTTAGCAGCAATTCCTTTTTTTATTAAATAGGCTGCAATCGATTCAGATCTTTTATAGGATAATAATTTATTTTGAAAGCTATCTCCTTTATTATCGGTGTGACCTTCAAGCAAAATAGTGGCTGTAGGGGCAGATTGTAAATAGGTAACCAATGCATCTAATTCCAAAAACGATTTTTTATTAAGTTTAGCAGCATTAATATCAAAAAATACATTTTTAAAATTTTGCGTAAAGGTTTGAACAATGGGTGCTAAATAAAATTGTATTGTTTTTCCTGCCATAGCACTTACCTCTTCAGAAGACAATAATGAACTTGCAAATTCGTGTTCTGCGCTATTTACTCTAATACCTAGGCTATCAAAATAAGGAAGGCCTAAAATAAAATAACCATTGCTATCTACATTTATTTGCATGGTGCTATTTTCATCATTAGGATTTATTAAAACCACATCACCTGCTAAAGGTTTTTTGGTAACAGCATCTGCAATCAAACCTTTAACATAAAATGTTTTGCGCGGTCTTGTATTTATTGCAAGGGTTACTTTATAAATATCTAATCCACCTCTACTATCAGCTCTATCGCTTGCTATATAACCATCAGCGCCATTGCCTGTAACAGCAATACTGCCTTCATTGTCATAGGTATTAATCGGATAACCTAAATTAATAGGGGTGGACCAAGTGTCGTCAATTTTTTTTCTAGCAATAAATAAATCACTACCTCCAAAACCAGGCCAACCATTGGAAGCAAAGTATAAACTTTTATTATCGGCATGAATAAAAGGGGTTTGTTCATCTCCGGTCGTATTTATTTGTGGACCCATGTTTATCGCTTCTCCCCAAAAACCTTTAGGACTTTTATAGGAAACATAAATATCAATGCCACCATATCCACCAGGTCTATTGCTACAAAAATATAATGCTTGACCATCTGGTGCAATGCTTGGAGCACTGTCCCAAAAATCTGAGTTTACATTTCTACCAGCATTTATAGGTTCAGACCAACCCGTTTTTGTTTTAGTGGCTTTATAAATATCATATCTGCCAAAACCTTGTTCATTATAATCGGCGGCAAAGTATAAAGTATTTAAATCCTGCGTTAGGCTCATGCTGCCTTTTTTTTCCGCGATGTTTAAATTGTCTGCTAAAGGAGTGGCGTTAGAAAAACCATTACCCTTTATGGTACTAAAATAAAAATCTTCTCTTTTAAAATCAATCCTACGCATAAATAAAAACAAACTGTCTTGCACTGTAATACTGGGAAAGTATTCGGCATCGGCAGTATTAATGCTATCACCCACATTGGCCACTTTAATTTCTTTTTGAATAGGGTGTGCTTGGGCAAATTGGCATGTGGCAAGCAATTCGGCTGCTTTATTTTTTAAAAAAGCGGGTAGTGTATTATTTTTTTCATAAAACTCAATAATAGATGCAGCTTTATTATAATTACCTAGTATCGCATAGTTTGTTGCATATTTAACAATAAAAGGTAAATACGAAGCAGTATCTAATTGCATTAATTTTTCAAAACAAGTAATTGATTTTTGGTACGCCCTTGATTCTGAATAAACTTGAAAAAGAAAAAGATAAGCATCGGCATACTTGTTATTTTTTTTCACAAAATTTTCGAGTAAATCGATAGTAGTAGCAAAATCTTTTTGATCAAAAGCGGCAATTGCTTTTTGGTATATTTTAGTTGCTGCTTTATTTCCTTGCGCTTTTACTGTTGTGCTATTGCACAAAATAAATAGACTGCAAAAAATAATAATAAACAGCTTGCTTTTTATCATACTACAATAATGTATTGTAAATATACAAATTAGGGAACTTGAATGAACTTATGAAGCTGTGCGCTTAATTCCCATTTAGGGTGGGCTTTAATATAATCAATTACTAAAGGGGTAATTTGATTGGCTTTATCCCATTCGGGTTGCAAGTATAATTTACAACTGGAGGATACCTGTTGGGCATAGGTTTCGGCCCATTCAAAATCGTGCGTATTAAAAATAACAACTTTTAATTCAGAGGCTGCTTGTATACATTCATCAAGTGGGGCTTTAAATTTTTTAGGAGAAAGGCAAACCCAGTCCCAATTTCCTGATAAAGGACTAGAGCCAGAGGTTTCAATATTTAATTCAAATCCTACATTTTTTAAAGCAGTAGTAAGCGCATCTAAATTATATAATAAAGGTTCGCCTCCTGTAATAATAGCTAAACGTCCTGGGTGTGCTAATGCGCTAGCAACAATTTCGTCAATGGATAAAACCGGGTGATTGCTAGCATCCCAACTTTCTTTTACATCACACCAAACACAGCCCACATCACATCCAGCCAAGCGAATAAAAAAAGCCGCTTTGCCTTGGTGGTATCCTTCGCCTTGCAAAGAATAAAACATTTCCATTACAGGATATTGGGCTATTGTATTCAATTTAAAAATTTATAAAATTAAAATTATTAAAGCCCTTGGTAAGCTTTCATGGTATTTTTTAATAATCCAGCAATGGTCATTAAGCCAACGCCACCAGGCACAGGAGTAATAGCAGAAGCTTTTGCGCAAGCTTCTTCATAATTAACATCCCCTTTAATTCTAAAACCTTTTTTAGCGGTAGCATCGTCTACTCTGGTAATACCTACATCAATAATAACTGCACCAGGTTTAATCATCTCGCCTGTTAAGAAATTAGGCACTCCTAAGGCAGCCACAATAATATCGGCACCTAAGCAAACTTCTTTTAAATTTTTAGTGTGGCTATGACAAATGGTAACCGTGCAATTTCCTTGTGCAATATTGCTACTCAATAAAATACTCATAGGGCGTCCTACTATATTACTACGACCAATTACCACTGCATTTTTTCCTTTGGTTTCAATGTTAAAATATTCAAGCATTAAAATAATTCCATAAGGAGTGGCAGGAATAAAAGTATTTAAGCCTTGCACCAAGCGACCCACATTTACGGGGTGAAAACCATCTACATCTTTAGCAGGATGAATGGCTTCAATCACTTTAGATTCTTTAATATGTTTAGGCAAAGGCAATTGTACTAATATGCCATCGCAATTAGGATCTTGATTGAGTTCGGTAATTTTTGCTAATAAAATAGCTTCTTCTACATCTGCATCAAATCGATATAAAGAAGATCCGAACCCGGTTTCCTCACAGTTTTTTACTTTACTAGCAACATAGGTTTCGCTAGCCCCATTGGAACCCACCAAGATGGCGGCCAAATGAGGGGTTCTTTTACCGGCAGCTTTAAGGGCCTGCGTTTGCTCCAATAAAGTCGCTTTTACAGCGGCTGCAGCTATTTTACCATCTAATATTAACATAAAGCAAATTTAGTTTCTTTGAATTGCAGTGCTGTAATTTTTTTTTAACATTCCATCCCCTGTATCTTTGTGGCCTTAATATACAGTATGGAACAAAACCCAAACCAGCCCCTAAACATTGAAATAAGCGAAGAAATAGCGGAAGGATCCTATGCGAACCTTGCAATTATTACCCACAGCAATGCGGAATTTGTTGTTGATTTTGTAAACGTCATGCCTGGAACGCCAAAGAGCAAGGTAAAAAGTAGAGTCATATTAACCCCTATGCATGCCAAAAGATTTATGAAGGCTTTGGTAGAAAATGTTGAAAGATACGAGCAGGCCAATGGGCTTATTGCCGACATGCTACCGGTAGAAATTCCAATGAATTTTGGAGGACCCACAGCACAAGCATAAGTATTTCTTAAAGTAAACATTTATAATTACCAGTTAGTACTTTGTTCAGCGAAGCTATAATAACCTTCATTGCTAACGATAATGTGATCAACAAGTTTAATGTCAAAATAGGCAGCCCCTTTTTTAATTTTATCTGTTAGTAGCGTATCCATAAGACTTGGTTGTAGTTGACCACTTGGATGATTGTGACATATAATAAAACCAGTGGCTTCATGGCTTAGTGCCAATTTAAAAATAAGTCTAGGGTCGGCAATGGTGCCAGTAATTCCACCTTCACTTAATACAGCTTCGTGAATAATTTTGTTGGCTTGATTTAATAATAATACCATAAATATTTCTCTGTTTTCAAACTGCAATAAATATTTTAGATGTTCGGCTACGTCGCCACTTTGGTGAATGTTTTTAGGTGGAATGGCATTATGAATTCTTCTAGAGCCCAATTCAATAGCTGCTAAAATTCTAATAGCTTTTACTTTGCCAATACCTTTAATTTTTAAAGCAAGAATGTCTATCACATTAAATTTTGCAAATTTTTGAAGATTATTTTGTGTTGCATGAAGCAATGATCTTGCAAGATCAATAGCATTGTTATTGACTGTGCCGTGTTGCAGCAAAATGGCTAATAGTTCTACATCGCTTAAATTTTTAGGGCCTTTGTTATAAAGCTTTTGAACTGGTTGGTCTTGGGGGGACCAATTTTTAATATTATTTGTATTCATCATACTATCAAATCTATCCAAATCGGGAATTGGTAAAGAGCGTATAAATACTGAAAAAAAGCATGAAATATGTGTATAAGTTCGCGAGATGTTGAAAAGTAGGGCCATTATTTTTTATGTTTTGTAAACGATAATTATAACTTTGACGCACATCCCTAACTACATGAATCCTTCAGTAAAAATATTCGCTGGAACTGGCTCACAAGCCTTGGCGGAAAAAATTGCCCAACGCTTTGGCGCCCCCATTGGAAAAATAAATATTCAAAAATTTAGTGATGGTGAATTCCAGCCTATTTTTTTAGAAAGTATTAGAGGCGACTATGTTTTTTTAGTACAAAGTACTTATGCGCCTTCTGAAAATTTGATGGAATTATTAATGATGATTGATGCGGCGAAAAGAGCAAGTGCTTATAAGATTATTGTAGTCATTCCATATTATGGTTTTGCAAGACAGGATAGAAAAGATAAACCAAGAGTTGCCATAGGGGCAAAATTAATTGCTACATTATTAGAAGCAGCTGGAGCGCATCGTGTTATTACCATGGATTTACATGCTGCACAAATTCAAGGATTTTTTGATGTACCAGTAGATCACTTAGATAGTTCAGCCATATTCATTCCATATATTCAACAATTAAAGCTACAAGACTTAGCCTTTGCTGCACCCGATGTAGGAAGTACCAATCGCGTGCGAGAGGTAGCTAATTACTTTAATGCCGAAATGGTAATTTGTGATAAGCACCGTAAGCGTGCCAATGAAATAGCTAGTATGGTGGTAATAGGGGATGTTACGGGTAAAGACATCGTTATCGTAGACGATATTTGTGATACAGGTGGAACCTTGGTCAAAGCAGCCGCCTTATTGAAGGAAAAGGGAGCTAAAACGGTACGTGCCATGATTACACATCCTGTATTGAGCGGTAAGGCCTATGAAAATATTGAAAATAGCGTTCTAGAGGAATTGGTGGTTTGTGATACGATTCCATTAAAACATGCTTCAAAGAAAATACAAGTATTAACGGTGGCAGATTTGTTTGCTATAGCTATTAGAAATGCCTATGAAAACAAGAGCATAACCAGCTTATTTGTTCATTCTCAATTAAAGGCAAGAAGCTAATAATCAACTAGTTATCAAATAAAACGAAATAGTAAGGAGAGACTTTGGTTTCTCCTTTATTATTTCATACCTTCGCCGTCCAAATTATTTATCAAGAAAATAAAAAAATCAGTAATGAAAACAATTACAATCGAAGGCCACTTGAGGACCGAAAATGGCAAAAAAGCCGCCCGCCAGCTTCGCTCTCAAGAAAACGTGCTGGGTGTAATTTACGGGGGTGCTCAGGAGGTTAATTTTTATGCTCCTGCAAAGGCTTTTAAGTCTTTAGTGTACACAAGTGAATTTATGTTAGCACAAGTAACAGTAGAAGGAAAAACGTACAAATGCATTTTGAAAGATTTGCAATTTGATAAAGTAACCGACTTATTGTTGCATGTAGACTTATTAGAATTAGTAGACGACAAAAAAGTAGTAGCTACTTTACCTTTAAAAATGATTGGAACTTCTGTTGGAGTAAAAGCAGGAGGAAAATTAATTGTAAAGATGAAGACATTAAAAGTGAAAGCTTTACCAAAAGATTTAAGAGAGTTTATCGAATGTGATATTACGAATCTTGAATTGAATGGTAATATTCGTGTACAAGATGTGAATGCACCTAATATGGAGATTATGAACCCTCCTCGTATTCCAGTTGCATCTGTAGTATTAACACGTTTATTGAAGCAAGAGGAATCAGCAACACCTGCTGCTGGCGCTGCTGCACCTGCTGCTGCTGCCGCTGCACCTGCTGCAAAAGCTGCTCCGAAGAAATAAGATCTTATTTAATTAAGCATATAAAAATCCCTTCTCGAGTTCTCGGGAGGGGATTTTTAGTTTTAAACTCTTGCATGTTTTTGCTTAAATTTGAAATGGAATACAAATAAACAAATGTCAAAATTTTTAATCATAGGCTTGGGGAATATTGGTCCCGAATATGCACATACCAGGCACAATATTGGTTTTGATGTGCTAGATGCATTTGTGATAAAGCATGGTGGCTTTTTTAAATCGGATAGATTGGCCGATGTGGCAGAAGTAAAATGGAAAGGCAAAACATTCGTATGTATAAAGCCCACCACTTTTATGAACTTAAGCGGCAAAGCATTTAAATATTGGATGGACAAAGAAAAAGTAGCTATAGAAAATACATTAACTATTGTGGATGATTTAGCTTTACCTATTTCAAAAATAAGATTGCGTGCAAGCGGGTCAGATGCAGGACATAATGGTTTAAAGGATATTCAGTTAACCTTAGGAACTGATGCGTATCCTAAATTAAGATTTGGCATTGGCAGTGATTTTAAAAAAGGACAACAGATAGATTTTGTTTTGGGAAAATGGGGTACTACCGAAAAGAAAGTAGTGGAATTAAAAATTCAAAAATGTGTTGAAGTGATAGAGTCTTTTGCAACCATTGGATTGTCAAGAACCATGACTGATGCCAACGCTTTGGAAATTACACTTTAAGTAATAAAAATAATTATATGAGTATATTTTGTATTGGAAGAAATTATGTTGCCCATGCGCATGAACTAGGAAATGAAGTACCTACTTCTCCAGTAATTTTTATGAAACCTTCTACAGCAGTTTTAGCCGAAGGAAAAAATTTCACCATTCCTTCTTTCACCAATGATTTGCATTATGAAGGGGAATTAGTTTTACGTGTAAGCCAACAAGGGAAAAATTTAAAAGCAGTAAATGTTTTGGACTATTGTGATGCTATTACAGTAGGTATAGATTTTACAGCAAGAGATTTACAAAGTAAATTAAAAGAAAAAGGATTGCCATGGGAAAAAGCAAAAGCATTTGATGATGCTGCTATTCTGGGAAAATGGACTCCCTTAACATCTTCTATTGTAGAAAACCCGATTCATTTCTCTTTGCATAAAAATGGCAATATGGTACAAGACGGCGATTCATCTTTAATGATATTTCCGCTGGCTACTATTTTAGAAAGCCTTACAGAATACTTTACTATTTACCCTGGCGACTTAATATATACAGGCACTCCAGTAGGAGTGGGCCCAACCTTAAAAGGGGATGTTTTTGAGGGCTATTTTGAAGCAAATCAAGTATTTAGCGTTAAAGTGAACCCTTAATTATCAAGAATTTTAACTAAATTTGCCACCCCTTAAAAGGGGTAATAACCATTCGGCGAGGTAGCTCAGTTGGTTAGAGCACAGGATTCATAACCCTGAGGTCCCGGGTTCAAATCCCGGTCTCGCTACATGAAAATCAAGGACTTACGTTAAATCGTGGGTCCTTTGTTGTTTCTGCGTGAGGTTTGCGTGAGGTTTTGCGTGAGGTTTTTG